>FWPU01002754.1_pt1 | contig 46953 bp, 42 predicted proteins | sample 2228361 | NCBI WGS metagenome assembly FWPU01 (sample SAMEA103939777, study PRJEB20133) | metagenome
GCGAAGGCTATCTCCCCGGGGGAGAAGCATCGGCCGGCCGGCCGGGTAAAGAATACGACATCAGCCGGGGAATAGACTTGGGGGTAGATGGAGATGTGTACGTCCTCCTCCACGAGGGGCGAAACAGCCCGGCCGGCCTGGTGCGTTTCTACGGCACCTCTCCCCGGCGCGACCCCGATTTCGCCTCTTCCCTCTCCTGGGAAAACCCGGTACGGCTCTATTTGGACCCGGAGGGTCCTCTCTACGTCGTTGACCGGTCCGGCCACCGCCTGCGGATCCTGGAGCGGGGAAGCGGCCGGGTGTTGCAAACCCTGGAGGCCCAAGACCTGGAGATGCGCGCCGTCTACGCCCGGAGTGGCCGACTCTATATCGCCGTCCCCGATGCCCTCATCCTCTACCCAGGGACAGGACGGGTATACGCCGTCAGTGGAGGAGAAGGCCCTTCTCCGGATGGTCGGCCGGATAACCGCTCGAACTGGTCCTCGCTCTTCGGCCTGACTTCCCCCATTTCCGGCGTCCGCTATCTCCCGGAGCGCGATTCCCTTCTCCCCGGTGCCCCCCGCGTCTACCGTTACGGAATCCACCACGGCCTGGACATGTACGGGGGAACAATGGGGGTAGACATCCCCTACGGGACGCCTGTGCGGGCCGTTGCCGACGGCACCGTTGTCCGAGCCGATACCGTCTACCGGGAGATGACCCCGGCCGAGTGGGAGGAACTGGCTGCCCGCTGCGCAGCCCAGCACGATACCCCACCGGAGATCGAAGACCGCTTCCGCGGCCGGCAGGTCTGGATCGACCACGGCAACGGCCTGGTGAGCCGCTACGTCCACCTCTCACGTATCGTCGAGGGAATCGCGGTTGGCACCCGGGTCCGGCGGGGGCAGGTGATCGCCTTTGCCGGAAACTCGGGGACGGAGGACGGGGTCTCCGGCAACCGCAACGGCGTCCACCTGCATTGGGAGGTTTATCTGCATGGGCACTACCTGGGGAAGTGGTTGACGCTTTGGGAGACGCGGCAACTTCTTCAGCGCCTTCTGGCCCTGCCTTAAGTTCACAAAATCTCCAGGTAGCGCTGTACTTCCCAGTCGGTCACGGCGATGCGGAAGGCGTCCCACTCCTTGGCCTTGGCCAGCAGGTAGTAAGAGAAGGTATGTTCTCCCAGCGCCTTGCGCATCAGGGGGTTGCGCTCCATCTCCTTGAGCGCCTCGCCCAGCGACCCCGGCAGGATGCCGATAGAGCGTGCGGCCAGGCGGGCATCGTCGAAGCCGTAGACGTTTTCCTCCACCGGATCGGGCGGCTCCAGGCCGCGTTCGATCCCGTCCAGGCCGGCGTGTAGCATCACGGCAAAGGCCAGGTAGGGGTTGCAACTGGGGTCGGGGCAACGCAGTTCCACCCGCACCGATTGCTCCCGCCCCGGGGAGTAGCCGGGGACACGGATCAGGGCCGAGCGGTTGATCTGCCCCCAGCAGATGTAGACAGGGGCTTCATATCCGGGGGTCAGGCGCTTGTAGGAGTTCACCGTTGGGCTGAGCACGGCGCACATCGCCCGGGCATGGACGAGTTGCCCGGCGATAAAGTGGCGGGCCAGCGGAGAAAGGTGATAGGGATCATCCGGAGAGAAGAAAACGTTGCGTCCTTCCAGGTCGAAGAGGCTCTGATGGGTGTGCATGCCCGAACCGTTTACCCCAAAGAACGGCTTGGGCATGAAGGTGGCGTGTAGGCCGCATTGATGGGATACCGATTTGACCGCGTACCGCACGGTGAGGGCCTGGTCGGCGGCGGAGAGGGCATCGCTGTAGCGGATGTCGATCTCGTGCTGGCCGGGGGCGACCTCGTGGTGGGCCATTTCCACCTTCAGCCCCATGGTTTCCAGGGCCTGGCTGATCTCCCGGCGCACATCCAGCGCCCGGTCGCGCGGCCCCATGTCAAAGTAGCCGGCCGGGTCGTGGGGAGTCAGGGCGACGTGATTGCCTGCTCGCTCCAGGAGGAAAAACTCGAGTTCCGGTCCGACGTTATAGACAAATCCCATCTCTCGGGCCCGTGCAAGCGCTCGTTTGAGGATATAGCGCGGGTCGCCCTCGAAGGGCTGGCCGTCCGGGCGGTAGACATCGCAGATCAGGCGGGCCTCGGCCGGCTGCTGAGGACGCCATGGCACCAGGCTGTAGGTGGCCGGGTCCGGCCGAAGGAACATGTCGCTTTCACAAATGCGGGCAAAGCCCTGAATGGAGGAGCCGTCGAACCAGGTACCTTGAAGGAGGGAATCACGCAACCGCTCGACCGGGATGGTGACGTTCTTGAGCGTGCCGAAGATATCGCTGAACTGGAGGTTGATGAACTTGACGCCGTCGGATTTGATGCGCTCTAGAAGGGCCTCAACCTTTTCTTCCATTTGTTACCTCGGATGTAACATAATAAAATCCGCCTGGGATACAGTATTCTTGTAACCGGACTATACCGGCGAGAGGCAGTACCTATAGATTCTTGCTCAGGGTGTTCAAAAACTCGTTATTGTCCTTCGTCTTGGAAAGGCGGGTCAGGAGGAGTTCCGTACCTTCGTCCGGTCCCAGGACGTCCAGCATCCGGCGCAGCGTCCAGACTTTGCGCAGGGTTTCCGGCTCCAGGAGGAGTTCTTCACGGCGGGTGCCGGAGCGTTGCACGTCAATGGCCGGGTAGATGCGCCGTTCGGCCAGTTTGCGCACCAGGTGCAACTCCATGTTGCCGGTTCCTTTGAATTCCTCATAGATCACGTCGTCCATGCGGCTTCCAGTTTCGATGAGGCAGGTAGCGATGATGGTCAGGCTGCCACCGTTTTCGATCTTGCGGGCGGCGCCGAAAAAGTGCTTGGGGGGATAGAGGGCGACCGGATCGATGCCGCCGGAGAGGGTGCGTCCGCTGGGCGGCACGCTCAGGTTATAGGCCCGGGTTAGGCGGGTGATGCTATCCAGAAGGATGACCACATCGGCGCCGCATTCCACCAGACGTTTGGCTCGCTCCAGGCACATCTCGGCCACATGGGTATGGTTTTCCACCGGCTCGTCGAAGGTCGAACTGATGACTTCCCCCTGCACCGAGCGCCGCATATCGGTCACTTCCTCCGGCCGTTCGCCGACCAGAAGCACCATGAGGATGATATCGTCATAGTTTGTGGTGATGCCGTTGGCGATGGCCTTGAGGATGGTGGTTTTGCCGGCCTTGGGCGGCGATACGATCAGCCCTCGTTGTCCTCGGCCGATGGGGGCGATCAGGTCAATGAGACGGGTGGAGAGGATGCGGGGATCGGTCTCCAGTTTTAGTTGCTGGTTGGGGAAAATGGGGGTGAGGTCGTCGAAAAAAAGCCGGTGACGGGCCACTTCGGGATCCAGCCCGTTGACGGCTTCTACCTTGAGCAGGCTGTAGTAGCGTTCGCCTTCCTTCGGAGGACGCACCCGACCTGAGAGCAGGTCGCCGGTGCGGAGTCCGAAACGCCGGACCTGCGACTGGGAGACGTAGACATCGTCCGGACTGGGCAGGAGTCGAGGGCCGCGGACGAAGCCGAAGCCTTCGCTTACGACCTCGAGCACGCCGGCCCGGAAGATCTGACCGGCCTGCTCCGTCTGGGCCTCCAGAAGGCGAAAGATCAGTTCCTGCTTTTTTAGCCGGCTGTAACCGGAGATGCCCATTTCCCGGGCCATCTCTTGGAGATCGGCTAGCGTCATGTTGTCCAGGTCGGCAATATTCATCACAGTTGCAACCTCCATAGACACGTTCCGAACGGGGCTGCCGTTCGGCTGTCCGCTTGCTTTTCATCGGGGCGGACAAACGTCCGCCCCGATCTGTCCACACCGGGAAAGTTCCGGCTTAGGCCTGGGAGAGACAACGGTGTGAGGCTCCAAGGACATCCATATGGATCGTAGGCTCATTCCCCTCCGGCGAACCCTGGGCTGGATACCGGCAGGATCACCTTGTGTTACGCAGGATCACCTTGCGTTACGGATGAGTGTACCGAGACGCTCGTTCCAAGTCCAGCCATGGAGCAATCCCAACCTTCACCCTGGAACAGGGTTCACCCTCGGGCAGTGTTGACGCACCAGGGGTGCCGCCGGAAGTGTCTTTGGTGTTATTAGTATACCACAAATTCTTTCTTTCGTCAAATCAAGGCTGGAACCGGGGGAGTGTTTCGGAGCGGGGGTATGCCTTGGTCCGTTCCCCGGCGGAGGGGATTTTGGACCGTGATGTTTTTGCTTCTGCCGGGCCCGTTCCTGTCCCCGGCGGGAACGTTCCAGCGCCCGCTCCAGGCCGGGCCGGGCCGTCTCAGGAGCCTGTTCCAGAAGGGTGTACAGGACCTCCTGTTGGCGAGTCGTCAGGTCCACCAGTTGTTCCAGGAATTCGCCCTGTTTTTCCTCCGGGAGGCGCTCGATCGCGTCGGCCGCTTCCTCCGTTTGGTTTCCCAGGTCGGCCAGGAGGTCGTCGGGACAGCCGCTGGGGGAACAGACGGCGGCGACCTCATCCAAACGGCGCTCGGCAAAGGCCAGGAGGAGCACGCAGCGGGCATCCGGGGAAGTTGCCAGGGCCAGGCGGAGTTGCTCGTTTCCTCGTTTGATCGGGTAGAGCGCCTCCCCGGGAAGGCTTCCTTCGGCGGCCAAGGTCAGGCCGGCCGTTCCCAGGATCAGGGCCAGTAAAAAGGCTGCGAGTGCCCGTACGACCCGCCAGGCCCGGTGGCGGCGTATTGGCGGCCGGCCGGTCATTTTTTCCCGAACCCGCACGAGGCCGGTGGCCAGTGCTTCCGGGCGCAACTCCGGCCGGCGAAGTGTCCTTAGCGCTTGGGCCAATTCCCAGAGAGGAAGGAGTTCGGCCATTTCCTCTGGCCGATCGGGTTGACCTCTCTCCAAATATTCTGCCAGCCGTTCGGCCTTTTTTCTTATGCCCATCTCAGTGTTTGCCCTGTTCCCTGGAGACGACTTTGGCCAAAAGTCGCCGCAACGCCTCCAGCGCCCGGTATTGGAGCATCCGCACGGCGCCCTCGCTCCGCCCTATAATGTGGGCCACCTCGCTATGAGAAAGCCCCTCGACAAAGCGCAGTACGATGACCTGTTGCTGGATCGGCGTCAGGTGTGCCAGCGCCCGTTGTAATTCGGCGGCCGTCAGGTGGGCTTCGGCTTCTTCCTCCGGTGAGGAGGAAACCGATGACATCTTTGGAGGAAAGGGTTCCTGTATCCATCGTCGGTGTCGCCGGTAGTAATCTTGCACGCGGGCTCCGGCAATACGGTAGAGCCAGGCCAAAAAGGGCCGGCCGCGTGTCCGGTAACGGGGCAACGCCTCCAGTACCCGCAAAAAGACCTCCGAGGTCATTTCCTGCGCGACCTCTATATCTCCCAGACGGTAATATAGATAGCGATAAACGGCTGGCGCATAGCGTCGGTACAACCAGGCGACGGCCTCGGTGTCGCCCTGCCTGGCCCGTTCGACCCAACGGATTTCATCCTCTTCGGTCAAGATGTTCTCCGGTCGGATTGCCCAAGCACCCGGTATACCGCCGGCCGACATCATTTGTTACGGTCATCGGCGTAACGTTCGGCTATAATGCGCATTGCGGAATCAATCTTGGATGCAAAGACATCATTTATTACGGTCATCGGCGTAACGTTCGGCCCCGTCTGGCGGTATACAGATTGTCCAGGGCAAACTTTGCCCGATGGATATCACGAATTCTGGGTTGATTTTTCCGGTGTCCGACAGATCGTCTGAACTACCCGGAGGTGAAGCGATGAGACGATGGATGCTTTTCCTCATCTTGGGGATGGCTGCGGTGTTCGTCCTGCCGGCCCCGGCGTCCCAGGCCGAAGCCGTTTTCCTTGCTCCGTCTCCGATTGTCGGGTTTACGGCCTCTCCACAGCCGGAAACTCTCGCCCAGCCCGTTACTCAGACGGGGCAGCTGACCGGTTCCCTCCGGATTGCCACGTTGGTGGCCGGCTATTTCAACCGCCACGTAGAGGAAATCCTGGCGCTGCGTGCCCAGGACATTGGCTTTGGCTGCATCGCCAAGGCGCTTTTCACCGCTGCGGAGGCCAACGTCCCGCTGGAGCAGGTCCTTCAAATGCATCTCCAGGGCTTGGGCTGGGGTGAGATTCGCAAAAGTTTGAATTTGCCTGCCGGGATGCCCCATGCTTCGCTGGGCCAGATTGTTTCCCAGGGACGCGGCCGCAAAGGAACCGAATGGATGCCTCCGGGCCAGGCCAAGAGGCTGGGAAAAACCCGGAGCAAACCTTGAGGTTCGGCCGGCTCACCGCCGGAAATCGGCCGAGGCCGGAGTTTTCCGGCTTCGGCTAACTTTTCGGCAAGGCCGGTTTTCGGCGGGCCTCTTCCATCATCGGTAACCACTCCGGGCGGCTTTCGGCAATGCACCCGAAGACCTTGCGTTCCAGCCAGTGCGGGCTGATGTAATGTCGCTCGGGGCGCTTTTTGCCTTCCTCTTTCCAGAAAACTGTCCGGTAGGTTCCTTCTTCCTGCATCGCCGTGTGGCAAAGGAGCGCCAATTCCAGTTCGCTGAGTTCGATGGTAACGGGATAGAGGGGCCCCTTCATCGCTTGTCTCCATTATTCGTCTACCAGTCGGATCGAAAGACGAATAGGCGCAGCCTTACCCAGCATGGCGCCCACCGAGCAGTACTTTTCCTCCGAGAGGCGGACCGCCCGTTCCGCCGCTCTGGGGTCAACTCCCTTCCCGTGGATGATGTAGGTTACCTCGTAGCCGGTATATACGCGGGGATGCTCATCGGCGCGTTCGGCCTGCACCACAACTTCCAGTCCGGTTACCGGCTGGCGCTGTTTCTGCAGGATGGAGATGACGTCCATTCCGGTGCATCCCCCCAGGGCCACCAGGACCAGTTCCATGGGGGTGGGGCCGGAGCCCATCCCCTGGGCGCTATCCAGAAGGAACAGGTGGCCCGAAGGCGTCCGGGCCTCGAATTGGAATCCCTCTTTCCAGGTCAGGTGTACTTCGACCATCTTTCCTCCTACGATGCCTCCATGGAAGCCGTAGACCGATGGCCGCATTATAGCACCCGGCCTTTTTCTTCGTCAAGCAGCCGTGAAAGGAGGACTTCCAGGCGGGCCACCTGGGCTTCCAAACGTTCCCACTGGGCGCGGGTGGGCAGGCCCATGCGGGCAAGGAGCAAACGACCCACCTCCTCGGCCGAGGCCTGCCCCAGGCGGATGAGTGTGGAAAGCCACCCCTCCCAGCCGGCCGGTTTCTCCTGAGCGATGATGCGGGCCAGCACCTGGGCGGTAACGTCCTCCCCGTTGGGGTAGGTGTAAACTCGGACCTCCTCGCCTGCCCGTAGGAGGTCGGCGATTTCCCGGAGGCTCACGTAGCAGTGCCCCTCGACGTGATAGAGTTTGCGGTTGGCGTAGCGCCGGAAGGTCTGCACGGCCGGCTAGCCTTCCCGCTCCTTGAGGAGCGCCTCCACCTGGGCCGTCAGATGCTCCAGGCGCCGTTCCAGCATCTCCAGATCGGAGCGCCGGGGCACATCCATGGCCTCCAGGAGGCCGTTTATGTGCTCCCGGAGGCATGTCCGGGCTTTCTGCAGACGCCCCTTGCGCCGCTCGCTTACTTCCTTGAGGAGGTCGCGGGCCTGCTTCTGGGCCAGTTCCCCCCGTTCCACCAGGCGGTCGAGGAAGGTGTGTACCTCATCGTGGGCCAGTCCCACCGCGCCCACCGCGGCCAGAAGTACACGCCGGGTGAGGTCAAAGAGGTCCCCGCGCTTTTCTTCCGCTTTGGGCCGGCGTCGTGTGCGTTCCTTCCCGTTCATCGGACACCTCCGGTAGTTTTCCAGCGGATTGATGCATTGCGTCAATTAAAATACCATACTTCAGACCAGAAGTCAAATAGCGATGGATATGACTGCCTGCCCCTGGCTTTTACCTGAAACCTGACAGGAGGTCTTCAGGCACGTTGTTTCCAACCCGTTGTTCGATAAAATTCTTCTCGATCATACCACGGGGCGCGGCACCTGCTAAAGGGCCAAGAAGGGGTATGTTGGTCCGCGGCCGTCGAATCCAAGTGTTCCGGCTTATCCTGACGAAGGAGAGAGCAGGGGCAGGGTAAAGGTAAAAGTACTGCCTTCGCCGGGGGCACTCCGCACCTCGATCTGTCCCTCGTGGGCCTCGACCAGTCCTTTGACGATATAGAGTCCCAGTCCTGTGCCGCTGACCCGGCCCAGGCCGGGCACTTCCAGGCAGCGGTAGCGCTGGAAGATCTCGTTGACGTACTGGGGATCGATTCCCACCCCGGTATCCGAGACGCTGACCTCCAGCATTTGGGGTTGCCGGGTGCTCACGGTCGCTTCCACCCAGACCGAACCTCCGGGTGGGGTGAACTTGATGGCGTTGGAGAGCAAGTTGGTCAGGATGCGTTCCACCATCGTCGGGTCGGCCCAGGCGGGAGGCAGGTCGGGGGGAAGGTGCGAAGTCAAGGAAATCTGTTTCTCCGTGGCGGCCGACCGAAGCATCGCCAGTACCTGGGCCACGATGGTGTCCAGGTATACCTCTGCCCAGCGGGGCCGGACCTGGCCCTCTTCCAGTCGGGCGGCCTCCAGGATGTTGTTGACCAGGCTCAGGATGCGTTCCCCGCCGGCGCGGATATCTCCCAGGTACTCCTTCTGGGCAGGGGTGAGTGGACCGGCCTGTTCTCGCAGGAGGAAATCGGTAAAGCCGAGGATGGCCGTCAGCGGGGCCCGCATCTCGTGGTTGATGGTAGAAAGAAAGTCGTTGCGCAGGCGGTCGGTCTGGCGCAGCTGCTCCACGGTTTCCCGCACTTCAGCGTACAGGTATGCGCGTTCGAGGGCTCCGCCGATCTGCATCCCGATGGCCTGCAGAGTGGCCAGATCGCTTTCATCGAACTCTCCCGGTCGGTTCCCCTGCACGTCCAGCACCCCTACCAGCCGGTTTTGAGCCCGCAGGGGCACGGCCATCTCCGCCCGTGCCTCCGGAGAGTAGTAAGCGGCCGGGAAGCGGGAATCTGCCGTGACGTCCGAGACCAGGATCGGCACACCTTTGCGGGCTACCCAGGGGAGGATGCCGGGTGTTTCCAGGGGAATTCGGGCTCGGAAGAGACCCGATGCGTCTTCCAGGGGGCCACGAGCCATCAGAATGCTCAACATGTTTTCTTCTACCAGAGCCAGACTGGTTTGTAGAGGGCGTATCGCGGTATGGAGATGGCGGATGGCTTCTTCCAGGAGGGGGAGGGGCTCCATCATGCCGACAATGTGCTGTCCGATCCGATGGAGCAGGTCCAGCTGCTCGGCCCGTCGCCGTTCCTGTTCGTAGAAGCGGGTCCGCTCGAGGGCCAAAGCCAGTTGGCCGGCAAAGGTAAAGGCGGCCGTGGCTTCTTCCCGGCCGTAGGTATTGGGTTCAGATGCGCCGATCAGAAGGAGGCCGAAAAGTTCCTCCTTGGCCAGGAAAGGGACCCCGATCCAGGAGCGCAATCCCTCCACTCCAGGCCAGGGTTTCCAGGAAGGATCCTGCCGGACGTCGGGGAGCAGGATGGAGCGCCGCTCGGTATAGATACGTGCCGGGAGCATCCCGGGGGTCAGCCAGACCGAAAGCGGTGGTTCTATGGCCCCGCGTACACGAACCCGTTCAACCCGACCTTCGCGCAGGAGGATCAGGAAAGCCGCCTGATAAGGAAGGAATTGCGCCAGGCTGGTCAGGGCCTGGGTCAAGAGTTCATCCACGTTCAGCGTAGAGCCAAAGATCCAGGCGATGTGCCGCATTACCTCGGCCAGGCGGCGTTGTTCCTGCTCTCGACTGTAACGGCGGGCGTTTTCCAAGGCAACGGCCAGTTGACGAGCCATCGCGCAAAGGAGGCGCAGTTCGTTTTCTCCGAAGGCATTCGGGCGAACGCTCTCCACGTCTATGACGGCGATGACCCGATCTGCAGATTTGACCGGTACGCACATCTCTGAGCGGATGTCGGGGATAGCATTGTAGTAGTGGCTGTCGCTTCGGACATCGGCGCTGGTATAGGGTTCTCCGGTCTGGGCTACCCAGCCGGTGATGCCCTCGCCGATAGGGATGGTGAAGCCGTGGAGTTCCTCCGGGATACCTACAAAGGCCGGGTGAAGACGCAGCAGACCGGCCCGTTCGTCCACGACCAGAAAGCCAAAGACCTCGAACTGGAGCCAGCGCTGGAGAGCCTCTACCGAACGGCGCAACACCTCGTCAAAGTCCAGGGTAGAGGTTGCTGCTAGAGCGACCTCCTGAAGGAAACGCACCTCCTCCAGGCGTCGGCGGATCTCCCCAAAGAGCCGGGCACGTTCGATCGCCAGGGCGGCCATGTTGGCCAGTGCTGTGAGCATCCAGCGGGAGCCTTCGTCGGGCGGAACGGCATCCAGTACCAGAATGCCCACCACCTGTTGCTCTGTCTTCAGCGGGATGTTGGTCAGTTGCGGGGGAAGCGGCCCGTATCCGCTTTCTACACGCGGATCGGTAGAAGTATCCGGAATTTCCAGCATTTCTCCGGTGCGCAGGACATAAGCAAAGGTGCCGAAGGAGGTGGGGATGCCCTGTCGGTTCAGTTCAGCAACCAGGTCCTTGGGGAGTCCCCGGCTGGCGGCGATGCGCAAGCAGTTGGCCTCCCGATCCAGGAGGAGAAGGGAGCCGTGTTCTCGCCCGACCAGGTTAAAGGCTTCCGAGAGCGTTACTTCGACGACCTCTTCCAGTTGGGTGGCCCGTAGCAGGGTCGCGCTAACCCGCGTCAGGGCGTTCAACAGATTTTGATAGAGATTTTCCCGCCGGCTCATCGGTCGGTCTCATCCGTTCTCCCACCTCCTCGTGCGGTGGGTATCCTAGGTCTATTATACCGTCTCCGGACTTCTTTGTCTACATGGTGTAGTTGCGCCCTGGGACGGGTTGTAGTACAATGCCGCCCGTCCGGAGGGTATCCTCCGGAGGAGGTGGATTCGATGACCCGGACGATTGCGATTGCCGGAAAAGGGGGAAGCGGGAAAACCACTGTGGCGGCACTGCTGGCCCAGTACCTGAGCCGCTACGGTACCGTTCTGGCGGTGGATGCCGATCCTTCCTCGAACCTCCATATGGCGCTGGGGATGCCTTTGGAAGCCACGGTAGGGGATATTCGCGAGGGGATGCTGGAGGAGGTCAAACGGGGCACTTTTCGCGCCGGCCTGAGCAAGCAAGATTACCTGGAGTGGAAGATTCGCGAGGCGTTGGTGGAGGGACAGCGGATCGATCTGCTGGCGATGGGCCGGCCGGAAGGCCCGGGATGCTATTGCGCTGCCAATAACATGCTCCGCGCTTGTCTGGACCGCCTGCAGAGCCAGTACGACTATGTGGTGATGGACAACGAGGCCGGTATGGAACACCTCAGCCGGCAGACCACCCGCGATGTGGACATCCTGCTTCTGGTCTCCGATCCTTCCATCCGTGGCATCTCGGCGGCGGCGCGGATGCAGGAACTCATCCATGAACTGCGCACCCGGGTCGGCCGGATTGCCCTGATCGTCAACCGAGTAGACGGAACGCTCCCCCCGGCAGTGCAGGAGGCTATCACTGCTGCCCACCTGGAACTGCTGGGAATGCTTCCCGATGCTCCCTCTGTCCGCGAATACGATGCCCTGGGTCGGCCCCTTATCCTCCTGCCGGAAGAGGATCCGCTGCGACGGCGGATCGTCGAACTGGCCCGGGCATTGGGGCTACCTTAAGTATCCGAAAACGGACGCCGGTAGGAAGGCAGTGCCTTCGCCTACCCCCAAAAATACGCCGGCAGGAGGAGGCAGAGGGGCTCTGTGTCAAGGAGATGGGTCATGCGTGTGCTGGTGACCGGAGCCTCGGGCTTTGCCGGAAGCCATCTCTGCGAGCACCTCCTGGCGCAAGGGGATGAGGTCTTTGCTCTCTGTTTCGGTGGCTCCACGGAAAACCTCCAGTTCGTTCGGGAACGCCTGACGATGTTCTCCGGCGACCTCCTGGACCGGGAATGGACGGTCCGGGTGGTGGCCGAAGTTCGGCCAGAGGCCGTTTACCACCTGGCCGGCCGGGCCTCCCCCGGCGCCTCCTTCGCTGATCCGGTCGGCACATTGACCAACAACGTGGTTGCCCAGGTACATCTTTTTCAGGCTATCCTGGAGGCCGGTCTGGACCCGGTGGTGCTGGTGATCGGTTCGAGCGAAGAGTACGGGATGGTTCGCCCGGAGGAGGTGCCGATTGACGAGGATACCCCTCTCCGGCCGGCCAACCCCTACGCTGTAAGCAAGGTAGCCCAGGATTTCCTGGGCCTGCAGTACTTCCTTAGCCACCGTTTGCGGGTGGTGCGGGTACGTCCCTTCAACCATATCGGCCCGCGCCAGGCGCTGGGTTTTGTCGCCGCCGACTTTGCCCATCAAATCGCCTCCATCGAGGCCGGGCTGCAGCCGTCGGTCATCCGTGTGGGCAACCTGGGCGCCTCCCGCGACTTTACCGACGTGCGCGATATGGTGCGGGCCTATGCTCTGGCCGTGGCCCACGGTGAACCGGGGGAGGTCTATAACATCGGCAGCGATGAGGGGCATACGATCGCCGAAATCCTGGAGATCTTTCTGGGACTTGGCCGGGTGGAGGTGCGCGTCGAGACCGATCCGAGTCGTCTGCGTTCTGCCGACATCCCGGTCCTGGTCTGCGACAGCCGCCGGTTTCGCCGGCGCACCGGTTGGCAGCCCCGTATTCCGTTGGAGCAAACCCTTCGAGATACCCTGGACGATTGGCGGAAGCGTGTAGAAATGGGGAGGGGCAGCCCCTGTTGATCGGAGGTGGAAGAGATGGCCGAACTTGCTTGGCAGGAAACAAGCCGGGGTGTTCTCCTGGAAAACCCCTTCTGGCGGCTGGATTACGACCTTCTCCTGGGCCTTTTCAATCTGGCCTCGCCCCGTTTCCCCACCTTTCAATTACGCTGGGCACGTTCCGGGGCCCTCTACCGCCGGGGACGGAGACGGGGGAGTGTTGGCAGCGACGATTGTCGGCAGCGGAATTGGAGTGTGCAGCCGGTACAGGACCGGCGTGGCCCGGCGCTACTTCTCAGCGTGTCGTGCGGAGATGGCCGCCGGCCGGCCCTGGAATTTCGGGCTACCCTGTATGAAAGGTCTCCCTTTCTTATCCTGGAAGTGGCTTTGCAGAATACCCTGGCCGAGCCAATCCGCATAAGGGCCTTACAACCGCTGGAACTGGACCCCGAATGGGGAGGTCGAATTTCGCTGGGGTCCCCTTTCTCCGGGTTTTATAGCGCCGGGTGGCAATCGTGGTCGCCGGCGGCCTGGCGGCCGGCGACAGCCCGTCCTCTGCATCCTCATCTGGGTCCGCTCACCACGCCGATGCACGATGTTTCCTCCCTCTTCCCGGCCCGTCCCGGCCACTTCTATGCTGACCTGGTCGGTGTGCTGACCTCGGCGGAAGGGCCGGTCCTCTTGGCCGGCCTGCTGACCACAGCCGACCAGTTCGGCCGCTTTCAGGCGCGCCTGGGGCGAGAGCAGGCCAGACTGACCTGGACCTGTATTGCCGATGACCTGTCCCTTGCGCCCGGCGAACGTCTGTCTTCCGAGCGGGTTGCGCTGCTCCTGGCCGATTCCCGAGAAGGAATTCTGGAGACCTATGCCGAGGCGCTTGGCGAGGAGATGGAGGCTCCGGTTGGGGAAACGTCTCCTCTGGGTTGGTGCAGCTGGACGGCTTTTTACCAGGACTTGACCGAGGAAGATGTTCGGCGGCAGGTGGACTGGCTGGGTCGTCATCGGGATGAGTTGCCGGTCGAAGTCATCCAGATAGATGATGGTTGGGAGCAGGCGGTGGGCGATTGGAGGGCTAACGAGCGTTTTCCCCATGGGATGGCGCGTCTGGCCGAGGCCATTGGGCAGGCCGGCTTCCGACCCGGCCTCTGGCTGGCTCCTTTTATCGTCCATCCCCGTTCTCAACTGGCAAAGGCCCATCCGGAATGGCTGCTTCAGGACGAGCGCGGCCGGCCGGTCAACGCTGGCTACGGTTGGGGCGACTTTTGCTCCGGCCTGGACCTGACCCTGCCGGAGGTCCAGGACTGGCTACGCCGGCTTATTTCCACCATTACGGAAGAGTGGGGATATACCTACCTCAAGATGGATTTCCTTTATGCCGCTTCCCTGCCGGCCCATCGCCACCGATCGGATGTCACCCGTGCCCAGGCACTGCGCCGGGGCTTGGAGATCGTCCGCGAGGTTGCCGGGGAAGAAACGTTCCTCCTGGGTTGCGGTTGCCCGCTGGGGCCGGCCATTGGACTGGTAGACGCCATGCGTGTCGGCACCGACGTTTCCCCGAACTGGCGGCCGCGCCAGGGCCTGGTTACCCCGCTTGTGCGAGGAGACCCGACCTTTCCCTCCACGGTCGGTTGTTTGCGTAACACCCTTACCCGTTCCTGGATGCACCGCCGCCTCTGGCTGAACGATCCGGATGCCCTTATCCTTCGCCAGGCCGATAGCCGCCTGACCTCGGCGGAGGTACGCACCCTGCTGACCGTCGCTGCTCTGAGCGGCGGGTGCTGGATGTTGGGAGATGACCTCCCTTCCCTCGAGCGTGAGCGTCAGGCATGGGCGGCGCTGGGCATCCCACCTCATCGGGGAAGGATGCGTGTCCTGGACCTCCTGCGGCAGGAAGTGCCGGAGCAGGTGGTCCTGGCGCGGAGCGGCCCCTGGGGAGAGGGCCGGCTGGTGGCCCTCTTCAATTGGAGTGAACGGCCGGCCGAACGCTCTGTGGAGATGGCCTCTCTGGGGTGGCCGGCGGACCGTCCTTACCACGGACACGAGTTCTGGAGCGGGGCATATTTTTGTTTCCGAGGCGGAGATATGCGCGTTCTCTTGGAGCCGCACGGCTGTGTCGTCTTCCTGCTACGCCCGGTTGAGGAAGGTCCCCAATGGCTTGGTTCCACCCTGCACCTTTTGCAGGGAGAGGAAGTTCGGGATTGGGCGAGCGATGTTGGCGGGGTGGAACTTGTCCTGGACGCAGGTCGGGTGCTCCGGGGAAGCATCGTTCTGGGGTTACCCTCTCCTTCCTTCCGGGTTCAAAGTAAGCCGGGGGAGGGGGTGGAGCGTCTGGAGATTGTGGCCGAAGGGGTTTGGAGGTTTCATTTGCGGACAAAGGGGGTGGAACCTTTGTGCCTGATCATCGGCTGAGGTTTGACAAGGGTCGGAGGCTTTGTTACAATTTTTTCTGGCCGGTGGGCCGACTTCGGGGTGTGGCGCAGCCTGGTAGCGCACCTGAATTGGGATCAGGCGGTCGCCCGTTCAAATCGGGCCACCCCGATTGAAATCGTGGTTTTGTACGCCGGTAGCCGTACAGGTTAGAAAGGAGAAATCCCTTGGTCGAGCGGCCTTCCGAAACTCGTTCCTCTTTCCTCAACCGGGCCGGCCGGTTTCTCAAGAGCATAGGCATCTTTCGCCTGTTGCTTCTCCTGTTGGCTTTGGCAGTGGTTGTGGTCCTGGTGCTTCGCGGTGTGGAAACCTGGCAGGGGCGTGGCGATCCGGTGGCCTTTCCTCTGGGGGCGCTGGAGGTACACTGGTATGGGATCATCCTGATGTCGGGGGCGCTGGCGGGAGGCTTTTTAGGAGAATATCAGGCCCGCCGGCGGGGGATAAACCCGGAACATGCCTGGAACATCCTCCTCTGGGGGGTTATCTCCGGTGTGATCGTTTCCCGGCTCTGGTACGTTCTGGGTTCGTGGAAGGAGTTTGCCGGTGACCCCTTGCGTATTATCGGCTTTGAGAACGGTGTCTTTGTCGGGCTGCGGGGGCTGACCATCCACGGAGCGCTTCTCGGGGCGGTGCTGGCAGCAGCCCTCTATAACTGGCGCAACCGACTTGATTTTTGGGGTATCCTGGACCTGGGTGCCCCCTGTCTTGCTTTGGGCCAGGCCATCGGCCGGTGGGGCAACTTTTTCAATATGGAGGCCTATGGACCACCGACGACGTTGCCCTGGGGACTGTACATCGGAGCGGGGCGCCGTATTCCTCCCTACGACGACCTGCGCACCTATCCTCTCACTACCCGTTTTCATCCAACTTTTCTCTACGAGAGCCTGATGACCCTGGCCATCTGTCTTTGCTTGCTTTGGGTGTTACGCCGCCTTGGCGAACGTCTGGTGCGAGGTGAGGTGTTCCTCTTCTATGTGATGCTCTATTCGGCCGGGCGTTTTGGGCTGGAGTTTCTGCGCACCGACAGCGTGATGCTGGGACCCTTCCCGGCTGCCCAGGTGACCTGTGTGGGGATGTTCATCGTGGCCGTCCTTCTGGGGGTGGTCCGGCGCTGGGTATGGAGGAAGCCGAAGGGTTCGCCCTGGCCCGAGAAGGGTGACGGGGAGACAGCCGCTCGTCTGTCGGGCGATCCTGTGTAAGTACGATGATCCCTTCCTCCGCTGGCCGGATGGGCCGGCTCCGTCTTTCGTCTCCGATCTTTTTTCTCCTGGCGATCTGCACCCTGCTAGGGCTTTATGGGATGGTGGGGTTGCTCTTTGTCCTGCACCTGCCGGAGCGGCTCTTTCAGGCGGCGGCGCTCTGGCAGAGCCTATGGGCCTTTCCGGAGCCGGGCACACCGCTTTCCTGGGGGTTGCCGGATTGGTTGAGGGCAGTAGAGGCCCATTTCGAGGCCTGGATATGGCTGCTATGGCCGGCCTGGGGGGGTGGGTGTCTGGGCCTCGTGCTCCTAGCCGGCGGACGGCCGGACGAAGTGCCGTCTCGTCGCTTTTCCTGGCCGGATGTCCTGGCCCTTGTTCTCCTTGCGGGCGTCCTCTTGCTCGGCTACGACCTGCGGGCGCGCTTTCTTCTGCCGCGTGCCGATGGGGTGGTTCCGGCTTCCCACTACGATGAGATGGTTTATCTGGAGGGAACACTCCTCTGGCGGAACGGAGCGATGCCTTATCGGGACTTTATGCTGGCCCACCCTCCGGGCATCCTCTATGTCTTCTGGCCGGCCACCTTCTTCGCCGGGGATTGGGGGGGGCCGGCCTATCTTGTTGCCGGGCGCTGGGTGCAGTGCCTGGTCGGACTTTCGACGCTGGTGCTTCTGTACATGGTAGGTCGGCGTCTGGGAGGGCGCTGGGGTGGGGTCCTCGCGGCGCTGGTTGGGGCGGTGGATATCCAGGTGGTGCAGGTTGCGCCGCTGGAGACGGTGGTCAATCTGGCGACGGTGGTTGCCCTGGCCCTCTACCTGGCGGGGGCGCGGGTGGAGCGGTGCGGGGTACGCTTCCTGTTGGTGGCCGCTTCTGGTGGGTGTGCAGCGGGGGCGATGTTGGTCAAGGTGCCGGGTGGCGTGGCCCTTTTCCTTCTCGCCCTGGTGGGGCTGGTGGGCCGGAGGTGGTGGGACCTCCTGGTCGGTGGGGTGGGCGCGGCGGCCACGGCGCTTCTCCTGGCCGGCCCCTTCTTTTTCCCGGCGGTAGGGGACTTCTGGCGTCAGGTGCTGGCCTTTCAGGTCCTGCGGCCTCAGGAAACGATCGTTGGGCGTAACCACCTGGCGCGCATGGCCGATTCCCCGGAATCGCGTCTCACCTTTTTCCTGGTGGCCGTCGCCGTAGTCGTGGCCACATCCGTGCTCCTCAGGGAGGCCTGGTGGGCCTGGCTGGGGCGCCGTGGCCGCCGCGCCCGGGTGGGCGCAGCCGGCTGGTTCTTCCCTCTGGCCCTGACGGTGCTTCTCCCGCTCCTCCTTTTTTCCTACGGTCGGGCTTATCATTCCCGTTATTATATTCAGTTGGTCGTGCCCCTGGCGCTTTGGGTGGCGGTGGGGGTTGGGGTGTTCCAAGAAGGATGGCGGGATTGGCCGCGCTGGGGGAAGGTTCTGATCGGGGTTTTCCTGCTGGCTTTGTTCTGCTTTGCCCTGCCGCTGTTCGAAGATCAGCGTCGGGCCGGCCTTGAGGTGGAGTACGACGGCCTGGGGCGGGGGTATGTCTATGGGCCGCTCGGAGAAGCGATCCGGAAGGCTGTGCCCGAGGGGACAGAAGTGCTGGGCCTGGACCCGGGCTATGCGCTGATGGCCGGTCGGCCGCCGGCTCGCTTGCCCGATGGCACATATCTGGTGGATGGATCGGGCCTTTTGTTCTACCGGGCGCTGGGAATTGAGGGAATGGGATGGGAAGAGGTCTGGGAGTCGGCACAGCGGTTGCCCCGTTTCATCGAGCCGGCAGAGATCGAGGAGAAGCGCAAGGAGGTCCTGCACCGGCCGGAGGCGCAGGATGTGATTGCCTCGGCCCTGTATCGGGCAGGAGCGGCGGTTGTGGACATGCGTATCGCTGCCGATGCCCAAGCGCCGGCGATGACTCCCCAGACCCAGGAACTGGTGAAAACACGGGGACGGCAGATTTTTTCCCGGGAGTACACCGAGGCTTACCTGGTGGAGCGGCGCTCGTTTCTGGGGCGCAGTAGCGTCGGCCTGAGCCTGTGGGATGTGAATTTGCGGTCGCTTTCTCCCGATGGGGCGTGGCGGCAGTCGGCGTTGCCCGGGGAGGTACTGGAGGTTTTTCCAGGCGAGGTGGTGCAGGCCTCGTTGTATACGTATGTGGAGAGCCCGCCGGCCAGCCCGTTGAAGGTGAGCCTGGAACTATGGGATGAGCGGGGGAATATTGGGGGATATGTGCGGGGAAAATTCCACGGCGACGGGGAGTGGGTGGTCGGCCGGGTGTATCAGGATCACTATAACCTCCCGGTTCGGCCGGATGTCCGGCTAGGGGAGTACCGGCTGTACCTGACTTTGCTGGATGATGTGGGGAAGGCCGTTTCTTGGGCAAGGGGGGAGGGCCGGCTATTCCTAGGGGTGGTGAAGGTGGTGCGGTGAAGAACGTTTGGCGCGAAGAAGCAAGAATATTATGGAAGAGCGTGCGGGAGCCGACCTTCCTCCTGGTGGTCGGGCTATGGCTGGTAGCCTATAGCGTGGTCCTGCACTTGCCTTTCGTACTGAACCTGGATGTGGGAGCCGGGCTGGAGCCACCGCGGATGAACAGTTTTGATCACCTGATCGGAAGGACTTTTGGGGAAAGGGTGGGCCGGCCCTATGAGGCAGCATTTCTGGAAGGTTTCTATGCGGAGGAACGACTTGGGGGAGAGACGCTGCGCTGGAGCGAACCGGAGGCGTACCTGCGGGTGAGCGGAGTGGTCCGAGGGCCGCATCTTCTACGTTTGCGGATGCGTGGGGTTTCGGCGGAGAGCAGGACCCGACTGGATGTCGGAGGGCATCTTCTGGCCGAACTGGCTCCGCCGGCCTCGTGGTATGTCTATGACGTAGTGCTGGACCCCGGTCTCTGGCCTGGCGATTCCCTGGCTGTGCATCTTTCCAGCACTCCGGTTCGTCCTGGAGGGGAAGATACGCGCCTTCTGGGGGTAGGTTTGGAGCGGGTAACGTGGGTGGGGTGGGCCTACGGCCGGCGGCTTTATCTACCGCCGACGGCGTTGGTTCTGGCCGGCGTGGTGGCTTTGCTCTATCTAGGGTTGCGTCGGGCCGGGCTGAGGAACAGGTGGGCAGGTGGAGGCTCTTTTTGTTCAGGGGCGGTGTTGCTGGCCGGTTTGCTGGCAGCACGCTCCTTTACGGCGGTCTATGCCGGTGGCCTTTTGACGGCGACAGCGCTTTCTTACCCGTTGCTTGTCCTGGTGTTACGGGTGACGGCTGTCCTTCTGCATCGGGGAGGGGTTTTCCCTCGAGGGCAGACCTGGTCGTTTCTGGCCGTGCTCTTTTGGACGCTTTTCTTGCTCCGTTTCGGAGGGGCTCTTTCGCCGCGCTACGCTGCCCATGATGCCCCTTTTCACGTAAACCAGTTGCTTTTTGCCGAACGAGGTGCGCTCTTTGTCCCGCACGTTTCCATCGAGGCACAGTTCATTCCCGATCCCTATCCAAGGGCATTCTACGTCCTCCTGGCGCCACTATCCCTGCTGGTAGAAAATCGGGAGGTTCTGCTGGCCCTGGTTCTGGCCGTTCTGGGAAGTAGCGAGATTTTCCTCCTTTGGTTTCTGGCGCGTCAGGTGGTGGATGAGCGGGCCAGCCGGTGGGTTGTTCTGCTTTATGCGGCTTTTCCGATCGGCTGGGGGGCATACTGGGGTGGCATCTACACCAACCTTTTCGCTTCGTGGCTGGTTTTGCTGGTAACGGTTGGGTGTGTATTGGCCCTTCGAGGGAAAGTTTCGAGTTCGTGGGGGTTATGGGTGCCCCTGTGGGCGCTTTTCCTTCTGGCGCATTTCGGGATGCTGATCCTATGGATTCCCGTGCTGCTGTTCTGGGGCTTTTGGCTTTATCGGTGGGGAGGGGGTTGGCAGCGGCGGGTCCTGCGACGGTTGCTGCTGGCCTTGCTGGGAGCGGCTTTGCTCTCGGTCGTCCTTTATTACAGTGCCTTTGCCGACTTTTTCCTCACGATGGTTCGGTTCCTCTTCTTTGCGTTTCGGGAAGTTGCCACTTCAGATGGGGAGGTGGGGCTTTTTCTGAAACGGACGAAGGCGGAACTGGAAGTTTGGTGGCGATGGGGGGTTGTGGCAGGCTACGGGGGGATTGGAGTGGGGCTAGGTGTGTTGGGGTTGCTGGGGAAGCGAAAGAGCGCGGTCCTGGGTCTTTTTCAAGTGATGTTGGTTGTGGCAGCCTTCTTTTGGGCTGTTTCGATGTCGACCTTTTTCTTCACCCGCTACATGCTCTTTCTTTTGCCATCGGTGGCCGTAGGGGTTGGGGTTGCTCTGGGGGAGTTGTGGCAGAGGGGACCGGCTGGCCGTATCGTTGCCGTGGTGTTTGCCGGTTATCTCTGCTGGATGACGCTTTCGATGTGGGTAGGACTGTGCCTGTTCGGCCTGCGACCCTTGCACGTGATCTAAAATTGACATAATCAGCCGGTTGCTTTCTCGAAGCGATCGTGTTACAATTCGTCGGTAAGAGGTCATATCTGATGGGTACAGGGCCGGGTACTCCGATTGAAGTGACACGTCCCTGCTGGACCGTCGGGTGGCGGGCTTTCTGGCGGGAAAACGGGCGTTATTTGGTCTCACTTCTGGCTTCGGTGGTATTGACGGTGGTGCTTGTGCTCCTGCCGGCCCTTTTCCCGGTAGACTATTCGGCGTTAGGGGGGTATGGGTATCTGGGGGTCTTTCTGGCCACGTTTCTGCCCAGTGCGACGGTCATTTTCCCCAGTCCAACACTGGCGGCAGCCTTGATCGCCGGCACTTTTTTGAACCCTTTTCTGGTGGGTCTGGTGGCCGGGCTGGGGGCTGCGTTGGGGGAAATCACGGGGTATATGGCCGGTTACGGGGGCAGTGTCCTGGTTGCTCGCTCTTCCCGTTACCGCCGTATTCGGCGTATGGTGGAACGGTATGGCTTGCTGGCCATTGTCATCCTGGCCTTTATTCCCAATCCGCTCTTCGATCTGGCGGGCATTGCCTCGGGCACGGCTCATATCCCGCTATGGCGATTTCTGCTGGCCTGTTTTCTGGGCAAGGCAACTCGTTTTGTCCTGATTGCCTATCTGGGATATTGGGGCGTAGCCTGGGGGCGGGTATAGTTTCCGCTATGCAGGAGGGAAAAGATGAAACTGGTCACGGCTGAAGAGATGCGTCGGGCAGAGCAGGCGGCGGTGGATGCAGGAGATACATGGGAAGGCCTGATGGAGCGGGCAGGTCAAGCGGTGGCCCGTGTGGTTCTGGCCCGATTGAAAAAGAAGGGCCGTTGTGTCCTGCTGGTGGGGCCGGGGAATAACGGGGGGGATGCGCTGGTGGCCGGTCGGTATCTTGTGGAGGCCGGGCACAAAGTGGTGGCCTACCTCTGGGGGCGTGGAGGGGGGGCGGCCGATCGGCTGACGGAAGCGCTGGAGGAGGGAGGAGGGGGAATTGTTTGGGCAGATGCCGATGCGGCGTTGGAGACGTTGCGACGGGAACTGAAAAAGGCCGATGTAGTTGTGGATGGCTTACTGGGCATGGGATTGACCCGGCCGATCGAGGGTCTGTTACGGGACATTGTGGAGGAAGTGAATCGGGTTTCCGGGCCGCTGGTTGTGGCGGTGGACCTGCCTACGGGGGTTCATGCCGATACAGGGCAGGTGATGGGTGCGGCCATTCGGGCGGCGGTTACGGTGACGATGGGTTGGGCGAAGCGGGGGCTATATCAGTTTCCGGGAGCGGAGTATGTAGGGGAGGTGCTTGTGGCCGAGGTTGGGATCCCGGAGGAGTATCTCCGGGATGTCCAGGTAGAGGTCCTGGATGTAGAGTGGCTGAAGTTGGCCTTGCCGGTGCGTCGTCGGGATGCGCACAAGGGAACATTTGGTCGGGTGTTGGTGGTGGCCGGCTCGCTCCATTATACGGGGGCGCCGTATCTGGCGGCGATGGCGGCCTATCGGGTGGGGGCGGGGTTAGTGACCTTGGCCTCGCCGCGCACGGTTTACCCGATTTTGGCGGCGCGGGCATTGGAGACAACCTTTTTGCCACTTCCGGAGGGAGAAGTGGGGGCCGTTGGTGAAGGAGCGATCAAGGTTCTGAGCGAGGCCATTGGGCGCTACCAGGTACTTGTTCTGGGGTGTGGGTTAGGGCAGGAAGAGGGGACGGTGACCTTTGTGCGGAGGCTTCTGCGGGTACGGGAACGTCTTCAGCCGGGCATCGGTTTTCTTCCCAGGGTGGAAATGGAGGAGTTTGAGGGAGAGTTGCCGCTTATGGTGCTGGATGCCGATGGGTTGAATGCGTTGGCCGGTGTGCCGGAGTGGTGGAAGAACCTTCCAGCCGGTCGGGCCGTGTTGACGCCACATCCGGGAGAGATGGCACGGTTGTTGGGTGCTTCTCAGGAGGAGGTGCTGGCTTCGCGGATCGCCGTAGCCCAACGGGCGGCGATGACGTGGAAGCAGGTGGTGGTATTCAAGGGGGCGAACACGGTGGTAGTGCATCCGGAGGGTCGGGCTGTTGTGAACCCGGTAGCCTGTCCTGCGTTGGCGACGGCGGGGACGGGGGATGTGCTGGCCGGGGCGATCGGTGGTTTTCTGGCCCAGGGGGTGGCACCTTTTGAAGCGGCGTTGCTGGGGGTATATCTTCACAGTTTGGCGGGCAAGATCGTTGAAGAGGAGGTTGGGCCGGCGGGGGGTGTCGCCAGCCAGGTTTTGGAGGCTCTGCCGCGGGCATTGCGACGTTTGGCAGAAGAAGGGGTGGCAGGAGAGGGGGACAAAGCCGGTCCTATCGCTCGCCGCAGGATTTCCTAAGAGCACTTTAACATCTCCTTAGGTTTTCAAAATAAATTTAGCAGGAAGAGCAAAATGCTCTTAGGAAGCCCTGGCCCGTCCTAACCAGCGGAACGTTGACATAGACAACCCAAGGAGGTGTTCGGTGACCCAAACGCTTTCGATCGTAGACCTTATTCTGAGAAAAAAGGCCGGCCTGACCCTTACAACCGAGGAAATCAAAACCATCGTCCAGAGCTATACCCAGGGACATATCCCCGACTACCAGATGGCCGCCTGGCTGATGGCCGTTTGCTGGCAGGGCATGGACGAAAGGGAAACAACCGACCTTACCCTGGCCATGGCCCATTCCGGCAAAACCCTGGACCTCCACGACATCGCCCCGATCATCGTGGATAAACACAGCACCGGCGGCGTCGGCGACAAAACCACCCTGGTCCTTACCCCTCTGGTCGCTTCCTGCGGCCTTACCGTGGCCAAGATAAGCGGCCGCGGCCTCGGCTTCTCCGGCGGCACCATGGATAAACTCGAGTCCATCCCCGGCTTCCGCGCTGAACTCTCTCCGACGGAATTCCGCGAGGCCGTCCAACGCGTCGGCCTGGCCCTCACCGGTCAGTCGGTCGACCTCGCCCCAGCCGATAAGAAGATCTATGCCCTGCGCGACGTAACCGGCACCGTGGATTGCCTCCCCCTCATCGCCAGCAGCATTATGAGCAAAAAACTCGCAGCCGGAAGCGATTGCATCGTCCTCGATGTCAAGGTCGGGCGAGGCGCCTTCTTGCCCACCCTGGAAAAGGCCCGCGCCCTGGCCCAGATGATGATCCAAATCGGCCGGCGCGCCGGCCGAAAGGTCCGCGCCGCCCTCTCCCATATGGACCAACCCCTGGGCCGAACTGTTGGCAATGCCCTCGAACTCCGAGAAGCCATCCAGACCCTCCAAAACCAGGGGCCGGCCGACCTCATCGAGCTCTGCCTGACCCTGGGGAGTCTCCTCCTAGAAATGGCCGGGAAAACCCCAACCCCCGAAGAAGCCCGCCAAATCCTCCTGGAACGCCTGAACAGCGGTGCCGCCTGGGAAAAGTTCTGCGCCTTTATCTCCAACCAGGGGGGCAACGTCGAATATGTCCACCACCCCGAACGCCTGCCCACAGCCCGCTGGATCGAGCCTCTTCCCGCCCCACAAGATGGATACGTGACCGAGGTGGATGCGCGTTATGTGGCCGAGGCTTGTCTAGTACTGGGAGCCGGCCGAGCGGTCAAAGAGGCTCCGATTGACCACGCCGTAGGCGTGGTCCTCCAAGCCAAAATCGGGGAACCGGTACAAAAAGGGCAACCGGTGGCCATGATTCACGCCAATGACTCGGAACGCCTGAACCGGGCCCACGAGATTCTGGCCCAAGCCTTCCGTTTCAGCCCCACGCCATCTCCACCGCCGCCTCTGTTTCTGGAAATCCTCTAAGGAGCGATGAACAGCCTCTACGCCAGGATTGGGGAAATTCCGTATAGGTGCTCAGTACTCCGGGTTGAGGAGCGGCCGGCCCAGTTTGCCGCTGTAGGCGCTGCCCCAGTAGTCCCCCAGATCCTGCCCTTCCACCGTAATCTGGGCATACCGAATTCCCTGGGGCGCGTCGGGTGTCAGGGCGGTCATCGCCAAAACGAGCGCCTTGACCGCCATGTCCGGGTTGGCCGCGCCCAGGAAGGCCTCGCTCAAGTCCACATACATCGTATCCCCGTCGCGGTAGATGTTACGAATTCGGGTATCGGTCGGAAAGGGAGAAAGCGCCAAACCCTGAAACGCCGCGCTGGGGCCTTTTACCATCTCTTCGATGGTAGCCCGGCCGGTGCCCAACGTAAAAGGCACGCGCCGGACGATAGGGAAGAGGTACTGGCCGTCGGGGGTAAGGAAGTAGAGGGTCAGGGCGACCGAATCCTCGGGTTCCAGGTTATATGGGTTCTCATAATTGACATAACGAGGCCGACTCACCGGCTCCGTGTTACCGCTGCCGGGCAGGCCCACCGGCACCCCATTCGCCAGAAACTGCACCCGTTGGACACTATAGCGAAACTCGGTGAGGGCCAACACCACGGCCATTGCCTCGGTCGAGCCGGCCCCCAGTTCCTCAAACCGGTGGTCGAAATCTACATAGCAGGTGCCACCCTGAATGTAGATATTGACCAACCCCATCCCTTCGGGAATGGAACGCAGAAGGTTGCTCCCCGGCCGGGGACCGGCGATCATCTCCTCGACAGCCCGCCGAGCCACCCCCACCGTGGGAGGTCCCCGGCGAATGACCGGGACATAGTAAGCCTTCTGGGGGCCCAGGAAATAGAGCACAGACCAGGTTTCCGAGGGGGTCGGGCTTGGCGGTAGCGTAGTATAGACAACGGCCACCGGCGGGGCAGTGGGAGGCGGGGGCGTCTCCGTCGGCGGGATGGGCGTTTTCGTTGGGAACGGGGTCAGGGTTGGACGGGGAGAGGGTGTCGCCGTCGGCCTGGGTGTGGAGGTAGGAGTAGAAGTCGGCACGACGGCCGTTGGTGTGGCGGTGGCGACGGCCGTTGGTGTGGCGGTGGGAGCGGGGACAGGTCCCCACAACACCAGCACAAGAATACCATACGTCGCCAGGATGGCCACGAGCAGGCCGGCCAGGACCAGGTAGAGAATGCGATCCCGCCGCCCCAGCCGTCCCCAGAAAGTTGCCAGGCGGGAAGGAGGACGGGCTGCGGCCCGGGAAGGGATCGGGGCCGCGGCCGGCGGTGACTCCTGGCCGGTGAAACGGGGACACTCGACATAGCGCTCACCCAAGCAATAGGTCCGCTGGTCCACATAAATCGGCAGGGGTTCGCCGAAGATATAACAACGGTGCTCCGGCGTAGGGCTGGAAAAGCGGATCGAACGGGTATGCTTCAAACCGAGGTGTGGACAACGCCGCGAACGGCTCTCCATAGCGTCCTCCTTGGTCTTGCGGGAGACATCCAGATGATATTATACGATAGAGCAAGGGAGTTGTCAATCGCGCTTGACCTTTCGTCCGCTCCGTGCTATGATGAGGGCAAAATGGAGGAAAGCGATGATTCAGGTCGCCATCATCGGTCTGGGCACGGTAGGTGGTTCCCTGGGGATGGCCCTTCAAGGGGCAACGACGGGCAAGGGCCGCCGGCCGGAGGTCCTGGTTGTGGGATATGACCCAGAACCTCACGTGGCCCGGGAGGCCCTTTCCCGACGGGCCGTCGGCCGCATCGCCTACACGTTGAGGGAGGCTGCGGAAGAGGCCGACCTGGTGATTATTGCCCAGAGCGGCCCGGCCATCCGTGATACCCTCCAGGGTATTGCCCCGATCCTAAAGCCGCAGAGTATCGTCACCGATACCTCCAGCAGCAAGGCCGAGGTGCTCCGCTGGGCCGAAGAACTGCTGCCGGCGGAGGTCAGTTTCGTCGGGGGACACCCTGTCTTCCTGCCGGATCGCGAGGTGGACTGGGAATCCGGCCTTCGCTCCGCCCGGGCCGACCTCTTTCGAGGAGCCATCTATTGCATCACCCCCGGCGTTCGGGCTTCGAGCCAGGCGGTAGATACCGTCCAAGACCTGGCCTACCTCGTCGGGGCAGAGCCTTTTTTCCTGGATGCCCAAGAGCATGACGGCCTCCTGGCCGGGCTGGACCACGTCCCCTATCTCCTGGCTGCGGCCATGCTCGCCACCGTCGGCACCAGCGCAGCCTGGAGGGATCTCAAACTCCTGGCCGACCCGGTTTTCCGCCATCTCCACCAAATCCTGAACGCCCGCCCGGCCGATTTCTACCAGACCTGCCTTTCAAACCGCCGGCCGGTCCTCTCCTGGCTCGACCGGTTCCTTGCCGTCCTGGGGGAGATGCGCCGGGAACTGGCCGGGGAAGAAGTCGCCGGAGAATACCTCCAGCATATCGTGGAAAAAGCACGGGCGGCCGACGCCGACTGGCAGGCCCGCCGCGACGAACGGCTCAAGGAACTGGAAGCCCTCGGTGCCCAGATCCCCGGCGCCCGTCAAAGCCTTCTCAGCCTCTTCCTCCCCTATGGCGGCCGACGCCGCGAGGAACGTGACTGAGGTTCTATGTCCCACTCCCGATATCGCTCCATAGACCATACCGCCGATCTGGGCCTCCAGGTCTGGGGCCGGACGCTGTCCGAACTCTATGCCAACGCCGCGGAGGGGATGTGCGGCCTCTACTTCGACCTGGCAGCCGTGGAGCCCCGGGAAAAGCGCACCATCGCCGTGCAGGGATACGACCGCGAGGAGGTCTTGGTGGCCTGGCTGGGCGAACTCCTCTATCATATCGAGGTGGAGTACTTTCTGCCCTGCCACTTCGACATCCTCTCACTCGACGAGACGCACCTGGAAGCCGAGGTCGCCGGGGAGACCTTCGACCCGGCCCGTCACCGCTGGCGCACCGGCATCAAGGCAGCAACATACCATAACCTCCACATCGAACGGGACGCTGCCGGCCTCTGGACGGCGACGGTCATCTTCGATACCTGAGAATCGGGCCCCATTTCGCCCGATGAGGAGAGGCGTTATCGGTGCCTTGTCCCGTGGCCTTACTGCCGAGCAAGACGGCATCCCGCTGAACCACAAAAAGCAGGGGGAAGATAAGGGGATTTTGCCGCTATCCGGCTAAGATGAAAGACGACAGTCTGCTGATCACAGGTGGCACGGTGGTGACAGCCGGAGGAAGTTCTCCGGCCGATGTGTTCTGCCGGGAAGGGCGTATCGCCGCCCTGTTTGCTCCCGGAGAAGGCCGGCCGGAGGGCAACACGCTGGATGCCTCTGGATGCTACGTCCTCCCCGGCGGTGTGGACGTCCACGTCCACCTCCAGATGTCGGTGGGCGAACTCGTCTCCACCGATGATTTCACCAGCGGCACCATCGCCGCAGCCTGCGGCGGCACGACTACGGTGGTGGATTTCGCCACCCAGGAGCGCGGGCAGCCCCTGGAGGAAGCGGCCGCTCTGCGTCGGGCCGAGGCCGACGGCAAGGTAGCCGTGGACTATTCCCTGCACCTGGCAGTCACCGACGCCTCCGAAGAGACACTCCGGACCCTGCCGGCCCTGGTCGAAGCCGGTTATGCCAGTTTCAAACTCTATACCGTCTACCCCGCCCTATACCTGGAGGACGAGGAGATTTTACGCCTGTTCGAGGTAGTCTGGGAAACCGGAGCCACCCCGTTGGTGCACTGCGAAAGCCGGGCCATCGTGGAGCATTGTACCCGCAGGCTCCTCGCGGCGGGGAAACGGGAGCCGCGCTATCATCCACAGGCCCGGCCGGACGTGGCCGAGGCCGAGGCGGTGCGACGTATCCTGGCCCTGGCCCGGGTATCCGGTATCCCCCTCTGCATCGCCCACCTGAGCACCCGGCTGGCCCTGGGGGAAGTATGCCGGGCGCGGACGCAGGGGCAGCAGGTCTATGTCGAGACATGTCCCCACTACCTCATGCTTACCGAGGAAGAGTATGCCCGCCCCGGCTTCGAGGGAGCCAAGTATGTCCTCACCCCACCGCTCCGGAAGGAATCCGACCGGCAGGCCCTCTGGTCGGCCCTGATCCAGGGCACGGTGGACCTCGTCTCCACCGACCACTGCCCCTGGAACTATCACGGGCAGAAGGACCGTGGCCGGGATGACTTTTCCCTCATTCCCAACGGCGCACCGGGGATCGAGACGCGCCTCGTGCTTCTCTGGAGCGAGGGGGTAGGGAAGGGACGGATTTCTCCGGAAACCTTCGTCGCCCTGACGGCCACGAACCCGGCCCGTCTCTTCGGGCTGTACCCGCGCAAGGGGACGATTGCTCCGGGTGCCGACGCCGACCTAGTGGTCTGGGATCCGGCCCGGAAGGTTACCCTGCGGGCTGAGACGCTGCATCAGCGGGTAGACTATTGCCCCTATGAGGGGTGGGAAGTTGTGGGCTATCCCCGAGATGTCCTTTTGCGCGGCCGGCCGATCGTCCGAGAGAGCCGCTTTGTGGGTGAACCGGGTTGGGGGACGTTTGTGCCGCGCCGGAAAGTCGGTTGATCAAGCCAGGCGGGCCAGAAGGATGCCGACTTCATAGAGCAGGTACAGCGGTATGGCCACGATCATCATATTGACCGGATCGGGAGTCGGCGTAATGATCGCCGCCGCGATGCAGATGACCAGAAAAGCGTATTTGCGCCAGCGGGCCAGGCGTCGCCAATCCAGGACATGGATTTTGGCCAGGAAGAAAAGGAAGATGGGCATCTCGAAACTGATGCCTCCCCAAAGGAGGAAGGCAGAGATGAAAGAAAGATAAGGCCCCAGTTGCGGCTGGGTGGTAACCAGGCCGCTGCCAAAGTTCAAGAGGAAGCGGAGGGCGGCCGGCAAGGCCAGGAAGTAGGAAAAGAGTACGCCGCCTATGAAAAAGAGGGTGACCAAAGGCAGGCCAAGGAGGATATAGCGCCTTTCGTGCGGAAAGAGGGCCGGCCGCAGGAAAAGCCAGGTCTGGTAGACCAGCACCGGCATGGCCAGAGCGATCCCCACGGTCAGGGCCAGACGCAGGCTGGTAGTGAACTTTTCCGGAACCTCGATGGCCTGGATGTGGATATCCGGCCCGCCCAGACGCAAAAGCACTTCCATCAGGGGATCGGTAAAGATCAGGGCCACGATGGTGGTCAGCGCCACCGCGATGAGGCAGATGAGGAGTCTGCGGCGCAGTTCCTCCAAGTGCTCCAGGACGGACATCTTTCCCTGGGCATCGGGCCGAACATCACGGGAAGAAGGCCGGTGGCGGGAGGAAACAGGCATGGCCCACCTCATCCGGGCCGGGTAGGAGGGGCCGGCCCGACCCTCGGGGGCGGTTCCTTCTCCTCCGGGGAAGGGAGGTTGGCAGGGGTAGTAGGAGAGGCCGACTGTTCCTCAGTCCAACTCATCCACTCCCGTACCTCCCGGCCGAGGCTGCCGGTAGCCTGACGAAACTCCCTCAGGAAGCGTCCGACGGCCCGGCCGATCTCGGGCAGCCGTTTGGGGCCAAAGATGAGGAGGGCCAGGACGGCCAAGAAGAGCAGTTCGCCAAAACCGATGCCGAAAAGGTCTCCGCCCAACTTGCCACCTCGAAGCCGGACGCTCGGCCAACAGAGACCGAGAGGTGGAAGCAACTTCCAGGCCGTTCAATCGGCCTTCCGGCCTGCTTGATTCAATGTACCTATATTCTATACCAAAATGAAAGACAATAACAAATGAAGAGAGGCCGGCCGGGTACGCGCCGGGTTTGTAGGAAGGGTAAGGCGGGACCAGTCGGCGAGTCCGGACAATTCGCTTACATATTTCAGGGAGCAGTTAGAGGCATCGTAATAGGCGATATGCGGCCGGCCGAAGGCGTCCAGGGCCAGGGAGGGTGTACGCGGCCATGCCCCCGATGCTGTCCACTGTTTCCAGATGCCAGGTGCTCCCATCGAAGTAGGCATACTTCAGGTCATCGTTGGTGTAATCGTGGTAACTGATGTGCGGCCGGCGGCATCCAGGACCAGAGAAGTCTCGAAACCCGTCGATCCGGTGCTATCCAGCGTCTGGATATGCTACTGACCTATACCCTCGGGAGCGATGCCCTCCACCTGGCCGGCGGCCATCTGGGGGATGCCTTCCGGTTCGCGCGACCGCTGCTCGCGGAAGCGTGCCAGTTCCTCGTCGAGTCCCGGCCCCTGGCCCTCGATGGTTGCCGGCCGGCCAGGAACAGGGCCAGGATGATCCCCCGCAGCCCGATCGTGCGCCATCGGCGCCCGTTGCGCTTGCTCATTTTCCCCCTCATCGTGCTCTCTATCTCGGCAATCGCCGGGAGACCTACTTTACAGCACCATCTCCTCTATCCGCTTCAGCACCTCCTCGAACTCTTCATAGGCCGAGAAAACGGCATCGGCCATTTCCCGGCCATCTTCACGTCGGCTCACCCCCAGGAAGAGGATGGCCCGCATCCCCGCCCTCCGGGCGCCGGCCAGATCGGTCTCCGGCAGGTCGCCGATGTGGGCGGCCTCCTTCGGACACACCCCCAGCGCTTCCAAGGTGTGCCAGAACACCTCCGGACGCGGCTTGGTCAGCCCGATCTCGTCGGAAAAGGTCAGGGCGCGGAAGTGAGGGAGGAGGCCGTCCCGCCGGAGGAATTCGCGCAGCACACGCCCCGGCGTCAGACCGACGTCGGAGATAAGCCCCAGGACGTAGCGCCGGGCCAGGCGGGGGAGGACCTCCGACACGCCGGGCACCGGCCGGGGGGGAGATTCCAAGAGGGCTTCCTGCAAGGGACGGTAAAGGCCGCGTTGCACTGCTTCCGGCAATTCGGCTTCGAGAAAAGAGAGCATCTCCCTCAGCCATTCCTCGATGGAGAAGGGGCGGTTTTCCCCTCGCCAGACCTGCTCAAAGGCTTGCCAGGCGTGCTCGTAGGCATCTTCCAGTTCTTCCCAACGGCGGGGCCGGCCGGCTTGCCGGAGCGCCCGTTCCAGAAGGCTCAGCCGCTCCTTCTGCCCAAAAGCATTCTCGTAGAGAGTACCCCAGAAGTCAAAGGTCAAAGCCTGCAACATCGCTATCCCTTTTGAACGGGATTATACCCCAACTTGCCTTCAAGGGCAAATCGAACAGGGCGAGCCGGCTGCGGCATTGCCCGAAGAGTTCGGGATACCCGGTCCTGCCACGGGTGAATTGATTGAAATCCGCGTGGCAAAAGGAACATCCGGCCGGGAAAATGTGGCAAAACTTACGCACAATTTTTGACATGGTGTTACATTCAATCCGAGAAGCCAACAACCGGGCCGTGGCTATGTGATACTGGGTATACCTCCGGGGAACAACCGTTACCGAATTCCTGCCGGGCCCTGAACGGAAACCGGACGGGAAGATGGAACCGATCGCGGAACGGCCGGGTAGGATGCAGGTAAGTTCGGTAAACCGACACGACGGGATTTTGACGCATCTTGAGGATTATGCTATCATTCGAACACGGTAATTTCGGGAACTGCGAAATTGGCGGTTCCCTTCGCGTTTGAAGGAACGATAGATGCGGACTCGACGGATCGCGCCCCCTTCTGAAGGGCTGAGTAGGCGAAGAAGAAAACTTCCGCAAAGTCGGCCTTTCCGCTGCCAAAGCAGCACCCTATAGGGGGGACGACCGGAGAATCATCGGAAGGAAAAGACCATGCCTAGAGGATATTTTACCTTTGTCCTGCACTCGCATACGCCCTATGTCCGGCAGGCCGGCCGCTGGCCTCACGGCGAGGAGATGTTGCATGAGGCGGTGGCCGAAACCTACCTCCCTCTCCTGAACATCCTCTACGACCTCCGTGCCGAGGGCATCCCTTTCCACCTGACCATCGGCATCACCCCCATCCTGGCCGAGCAACTGGCCGACCCCGACGTGCTGGACCATGTGGAGGCATTTCTCCTCCAGGAACTGGAGCGGGCCCAGGAGGATGCCTCCCGTTTCTCCACCGGCAAGGAAGCGCATGCCGTCCATTTCCTTTACCTGGCCCGTTTCTACGAAGACTGGTATGCCAATATCCTGAAGTCCTTCCGCGAGCGTTTCCGGCGGGACCTGATCGGCGCTTTTCGCCTCCTCCAGGACGAGGGGTGGATCGAGATCATCACCTGCGCTGCTACCCACGCCTACCTCCCCCTGATGGAGCGGGATTCCACCATTTACGCCCAGTTGAAGATCGGGATGATGAGTTACCTGCGCCACTTTGGCCGACTGCCGCGGGGCATCTGGATGCCGGAATGCGGCTACCGGCCGGCCCATTACAAAACGTACCAGGGACGGGAAATCGTCAAACCCGGCCTGGAAGAGTTCCTGGCCGAACTCAACCTGCGCTATACCTTCACCGACGCCCACGGCATCGAACGCAGCCGGCTCTCCGGCAAAGTGCTCGGCGACGTCATCGGCCCCTACGGTGGCCCCCCGAGACGCAAACTGGTGCCCCCTCCGACCGAGGAGGAATCCACCGAACGCACGACCTTTTGCCCCTATTATATCCAGTCTTCCAATGTGGCCGTCTACGGACGCGACGAACGCACCGGCAAACAGGTCTGGTCCGCCTCCGAGGGCTATCCGGGGGATTTCCTCTACCGCGAATTTCACCGTAAGGACGATCGCTCCGGTCTGCAGTACTGGCGTGTTACAGGGGACCGGGTGGACCTGGGGCAAAAGGACCTGTACGACCCCTACCACGCTTTTCTCCAGGCCCAGAGTCACGCCGCCCACTTTGTCGAGGTGGTCCGGGAGCATCTGGGCGATTACGACCGGCGCAGCGGCCGGCCGGGCATCATCGTCGCCGCCTACGATACCGAACTCTTCGGCCACTGGTGGTTCGAGGGCCCCATCTGGATGAAGGAGGTACTCTCCAGGCTCAGCCGCGACCCGGAGGTGGCCCTCACTACAGCCGGCCGGTATCTGGAGGAACATCCTCCGGAGGAGGCTATCGTCCTGCCGGAGAGTTCCTGGGGCAAGGGCGGGGACCATTCCACCTGGCTAAACCCGGATACGGAGTGGATGTGGCCGCTCATCCACGAGGCCGAACGCCGGATGGAGACCCTGGTAGCACGGTTCCCCGATGCGAAGGGGGAACGCCTGGAGGTGCTCAAGCAGGCTGCCCGGGAGTTGCTCCTTCTGGAAAGCAGCGACTGGCCTTTCCTTATTGACACCCGGCAGGCACCCGAGTACGCCGCCAACCGTTTCCGGGAGCACCTGGCGCGCTTTAACCGTCTGACCCTGCTGGCCGAGAAGGAGGTCCGAGATGAAAAAGACCGGGATTTTCTCCAAGAATGTCAGCGCCTAGACAACCCCTTCCTGAACATAGACTACCGCCTCTTTGCCGAGCGGGAAGGACGAGCCGGGTAGAGAGTGACCACGTCGGGTATGTTGGCCTGTTATCCCCATGGGTATCGGGTCTCGGCGAACCCGGCATAATTCCGTGCATCGTTGGCAGAAAGGCTGGATGCAATGAAGATCTCGGATAACCGGCCGGCCGGAAGCAACCGGATGCTCGCTTTTCTCCTCGCTCTGGGTAATTTTCTGCGCCTTGCCTTTTTGGGTTGGCCGTTCCTGGGGCTTTTTTTCGCCACCCTGTTGGCCGTAACGGCGGCTTACCAGTTCGATACGACCCACGAGATCGGGGTGGGCGGCTACTACGACCGGGTCTATGTTCAGGGATTTCACCAACGGGAAGCACTCACCTCTGAAGGGGAAACGGAATTTCGCTGGAGCACAGGACGGGCCGGTCTGATCTTCGCCGGGGTAGGAGCACGAGGACGTGTCTTGGTCCTTCGGCTGCACGGGACCCGGCCGGCCGGATTTCCCCCGCCGGAAGTGCGCCTCTCGGCCTGCGGCCATCTCCTGGCCCAGATGCCCGCCGGCCCGGCCTGGCAGGAGTACCGACTCTGGCTCTCGGCCTCGACCTGCGCCGACGGGACGGTGCGGATCGAACTGGAAACGGATACCTTTATCCCGGCCCACGCCGGCAGCGGAAGCGATGTCCGTGAATTGGGCGTGGCCGTGGAACGGGCCGCGCTCTTGCCGGCCCAGTCCCCCCTTTCCCCCGGCGGGCCGGCCTGGGACCAGTGGGGATGGAGTCTTCTCCTTACCCTTTCCCTCTACCTGGGCCTGCTGTGGCTCGGATGGAAGCCATCCCGGGCTGCCCTGGCGGCCGTTCTGCCCCTCCTTCCACTGGCCTGGGGACTGGCCGCCCACCGCCTCTGGACGACGATCTATACCTCTCGTCTGGCCACCGTGGGCCTCCTGGGTCTCTTCCTGCTCCCGCTGATGGGGATGCTCTTCCGGCACGTCCTGGCCTGGGGGAAAGTGTCCATCGGGGAAAAGTCTTTCCGTTTCCTCCTGGCCGTTTTTTGGATGGGTTTTCTCCTCAAGGCCGGCGGGCTGTTCTATCCCTTCAGCGTGGCCATTGACCTCCGCTGGCACCTCCAGCGGGCCGCCGAAATCGTAGACGGCCGGCTGGCCGAACTCTACCGGCCGGGGGCGTTCTCCGAGTCGGTCATGCCGGAGGAATGGGGAGCGGAAAAGCCGCTCATCCCCTATTCGCCTTTCTACCACCTGACCGCGGCCCTCTTCTTCTTCCTGCCCTGGCGTCCCTATGACACGGCCAACGTTCTGAGCGTCCTCCTGGACCTCAGCCGGCCTTTTCTCCTCTACTTCCTGGCCCGCCGCCTGGGGCTGGACGAGCGGAGCGGGGTCTGGGCCGGCCTCCTCTATGCCATCCTCCCGGTAACCTTCCTCCTCCATTCCTGGGGAAACACCCCCACCACCACAGGCCTCTGGTGGACACTGGCGGCCACCTGTTACCTGGTCGGCGCCTGGGAACGGCTACGGCACATCCGCACCTGGGCCGGCCTGGTCTTTTTCCTGCTGGGGGCCTTGCTCTACTACACCGTGGCCGCCACCTTTCTGATCGTCTTCTTGGGTATCCTTCTGGCCGGGCTGGCACTTGGTCGGGCGCGGCGCAGCGAGCCTCTGGGAGCGGTGGCGCTGGCCCTGCTGGCGGCGGTCGGCCTGGCCACGGCCATCTACTACGGCCAGTACATCGGCCCGATCGCCGAAAGGACGATCCCGCGCCTGATCGAGTCGCTTCGTCAAGGGGGTGTGGGGCTGGGCGTGCGGCCGGTCACCTGGTCGGAATACCTGCTTCAGCATCTGGTCCGACTGAGCGGACTTGCCTACAGCCTCATCGGGCCGCTGGTACTGGCCCTGGGGAGCACTTTGGTCCACTGGCCGGAGGGGGAGATCCGTCCGCTGCGGCGTTGGGTGCTCCTGGCCTGGTTCGGCACGTCCCTGCTCTTTTTCCTCATCGGCTTCCGGGTGGACATGGTGGACAAGGAGATCTGGTTCGTCCTACCGGCCGTGGCCCTCTGCGCAGCGGTAGTGCTGGAGCGGCTCTGGCGCCGGAGCGGGGCCAGCCGTCTCCTGGTCATCGGTTTCCTCCTCTTCCTGGTCGTCGCCTCACTCTATACATGGGTCTTCCGCCTGAGCACCGTGACCCAGGACTGGACCGCCCGCGATGCTCAGGCGGATTTCTATCCCTTGCAGATCGAGGCCGGCAAGCCCGCTCCCCTCCCCGGAGGCATAGGTTCGCTGGATACAGGATCCCTCTCCCCTATACTGTTGGACATTGACGGTCGGTGTATCCTCCGTGACCGTTCGAACTTTGAAGGGCACTAACAGGTACACCGGCCCACATCCTGTACCTGTTTGTCCATCCTATGCGAGTAGAAGAGACAAGTCCGCTCCACCACGGCCCAGATGATTGCCACACCAGCCAACAGCCCAGGCTCTTGCATAGCCGGTGCAAATATAGTAGAATGACGGCCAGGGCAAAAACCGGCCGTTGCAGGCCCGGTCCTTTTCCCGAGGCGTACCGACGTCAAGGAGGCCCCGATGCTGGAAAAGATCGCCGTCTACCGCCGGTTGGTCAAACTGAATGACGGCCAGGCCGTCTTGTTGCGGCCGCTGGTGCGGGAGGACCGCGAACTTTTGGTTGACCTCTTCCGCACCGCTACTCCGGAAGACCGCCGCTTCCTCAAACACAACATCGCCGACGAGGTCCTGGTACGCTCCTGGGCCGACAACATAGACTACCAGCGGGTCCTGCCGATCGTGGCCGAAGTCGGGGGACGGATCGTCGGCGAAGCCACCCTGCACTTTGGCCAACGGGCCACCCGCCACGTGGGCGAGGTCCGTATCTACCTGGAGCCGGCCATCCGCGGCCGGGGGCTGGGCACGATCATGCTCAAGGAACTCATCGCCCTGGCCCGTCAGGCCGAACTCCAGTACGTCCTGGCCCAGGTTGTGCTGGACCAGACCGAGGTGATCAAGGCCTTCCAGAACCTGGGCTTTAAGATGGAAGCCACCATCCGGGATTACTTTATGACAGAGGACGGGAAAACCCACAACGTGGTCATCCTGCTCCTTCCCCTCCTGACAGAGACCCGCTACGAGTTCTAGCCAGGCGACGCTTCTGCATGGCCCCCCAGGCGGAACGCACCTGTGCCCGGGTCTCTTCCGTCCGGCCACTGTTATCAATGACCACGTCCGCCCGGGCGACCTTCTCCTCCTGGGATGGCTGGGCACGGATGCGCAGAAGCGCCTCCTGCCGGCTCCACCCCCGATATTCCATCAAGCGACGCAGTTGCTCTTCCTCCGGACAGGTGACCACCCAGACCTCGTCGCAACGGTCGGCAATGCCGGCCTCGATGAGTTTGACGGCATCCACAACCGCTACCTCCTCCCGCACCTGCACCAGCCACTGCCCGGTATAGGCCAGGACGGCCGGATGGACGATGGCCTCCAGCCGGGCCAAGGCCGGGGGGTCGGCAAAGACGATTTCCCCCAGCGCCCGGCGGTCAATCTCCCCATCCGGCTTCAGGATGCCCTCGCCGAAAGCGGCGACGATGGCCCGATGCACTTCCGTCCCCTGCCGCATCGCCCGGTGGGCCACCTCGTCGGCATCGAGCACGGCCGCGCCCAACCGCTTGAGTTCGCGCAGCACCGTGCTCTTGCCGCAGGCAATGTTGCCGGTCAGGCCGATCAGGTAAGGAGGAACCATCTCCGAAACTCATGGAGTCGGTTGCGGATAGGGAACCCGGGAGGGGTCGCCCCTGCGCGATACCGGAAGAGGGAAACGAGACGTGATCTTCGGATCGCTCAGGAGGAGGTTCGGCCAAAGGACGATCTCCCGACCGGGTTCCCACTCCACAGGGCAGAAGGCGCCGTTTACCCAGATGTTGCCCGGCGCCGTCCACTTTTCCCCGTATCGAGAGAGCACTTCCTCCGGCACCGGCCAGGCCACCGGCTCGGCCAGGCGGCGGGGAAAATCATCCAGGGGAGCGGTCAAGGTGAAGCGGACAGTGGTCTCATCCGGCGCGGCCACCCCGAGGGGCACCGTGTTATCTCCCTGGGCGCGCTCCCGCGCCCCGGCGATGGGGAAGAGGAGTTCGGCGTGGGGAACACCGGTCTCCGGGTGCAGGGACCGCTCGATGGCAAAGACGACATCGGCAGCGGTAACTTCCCTTTGAAGACGGTAGGCGGCCATTCCAGATCCGGGCAGGCAAAGCACCCAGGTTACATCCCGGCGCAGGTGGAAGGTATAGACCAGGCCGTCGGCGGAGACCTCCCACGATTCGGCCAGGCTCGGCACCACCTGCTGAGCCTCTTCATCCCACAGGGTCAGGCCGAGGAAAAGGAGGCGGGGGATGGTGGTATCTTCGGCCAGCGCCGGGTCGAGGATGCCGCTCGGCTCCGGGAGCGCATACACCTCGGTCCAAACGTTGAAGGTGTTTGGCCATGGATACGGGGAGATCCCGCGGGGAACGACCTGATGGGCGAGAGGCGGGGGAAGAAGGCGGAGGGACGTGAGCGTTGGGGAAGACGTGGGTACGGGAGAAGAGCCGGCCGGCCTTTCCCCCTCCGTATACCGCGCAATCAACGCGGAGAAGAGGGCCAGCCCCAGAACGGCCAGAACACCCCCAAAGGCTAGCGTTTGCAACCAGCGTTCGCGGCGTTCCCCTTTCATCCGGTACACCCCTCCTCGACCATAACCTCCGGCCCAAAGCCCAGTTGCCGTAGAAGTTCGTTCCAGGCAACAACAGGAATGACTCCGCCAGAGGCCTGGTCGTGTCCATAGCCAAAGTAGCCCTCGGCCACGTCCAAGTCTATGGAGCGGAAAAAGTCGAGCAGGTTATATTGTCCCGAACTACGGGCGCTGAAGGTGACCCGACCGGGGAGATACCCCTCGTTGGCCACGAGGACAATATAGCGGGGCAGGCGGGTCCGCCAGACCTGGGCCACCAACGGATGGATGAGGCAGGGGCTATTCACCCGCACCAGGGCCACCTCCCGGCTGAAGGCGGGAGCCGCCTTTTTCCCCTCGTCGAACGCAGCGTTAACTTCGCGGCGGTAGGCCCATAGACGCGCCCCCTCCGGGGTACTTTCATCGGCGATGTCGCGGGGGTGACGGGCCTTCAGGATGGCCTGGAGGGCCGTTTCCGTATCGTGGGCAGCACTCCTGCGAGCCGCGTTGACCAGGGTGGTAGCCTCGCGCAGCCATTTGGCCGTGTAGCGTTTCCGAGATGCCGGGAGGAGGGCGAAAGGCGCCTCGTCTCCCAGGTCGCTCAGGGTGCCCATCGCCGCCACCCAGTCCAGATCGTCCACCGGGGTCAGGGCAGCAGCCAGCCACCAGACCAGAAGGGAAGCGTTGGGGACCGGTTGCCAGGTGTAGGAAGAGACGAGCACGCCGCTCTCGGGGATACCCAGAGGGCGATGGTGGTCCACAAAGAGGGTAGGGATACCGGGCAGGATCGGATCGGCCTTACAGCCCAGGTCCACCACCAGAAGGTAAGGTGGGGAGGCCTCTTCGAGGACCTGGCGAGTGGCCCGGGTATAGGCGTGTTCCCCTTTGCCGGTGATAAGGAGGCGAAGCCGGGAGTAGCCGGCCCGCTGGAGGGCAATGTAGAGGATGACCCCGGCGCAGAGGCCGTCGGCATCGGCGTGGGCAAGGATGAAGAGGTGCTCCTCCCGAGGCACCGATCGAAGGAAAAAGAGGAAGGCTTCGGAGGCGGCAGAAAAATCGGGAAAATCAGAACAATCCCAAAGGAGGGGTTCGCCCATCGCTTCCTCACATTCAACGATCATTCCCATGCAGATTTTGACATAACCATACTGCAACGACCCACCGGGTCAATCTATAGTTTACCACATTTTCCGGAAAAGGGGTAGCCAATTTGACAAAATGGTCCTCTTCCGTTATAATTGTATTTTGTAAAAATTGTTCGAGGAGTGTACGGTGTTCGCGATCGTTCGAACAGGTGGAAAGCAATATCGGGTCATGCCGGGCCAGACCATCGTTGTGGAGCGGCTTCCACAGGAAGTCGGCCAACAGATCGTGTTGGCCGAGGTACTCCTGGTTTCGACCGCGGATGGGGTACGTCTCGGTTCTCCGCTGGTCGAAGGTGCCCGGGTACGGGCACGTATCCTGGCCCATGGACGTGGTCCCCAAATAGATGTCTTCAGGTACAAACCGAAGAAACGCTATCGTCGCCTCAACGGGCATCGGCAGGAGCAAACCCATCTTCTGATCGAGGGCATCGAGGCCTGACGGTGGGAGGGTAAAGTTATGGCACACAAGAAAGGTGTGGGTAGCACGCGGAACGGACGCGATAGCCGGAGCAAGCGGCTCGGTGTAAAACGTTACGGCGGCCAGTGGGTGCGGGCCGGCACGATCCTGGTCCGGCAGCGCGGCACCCGCATTAAACCCGGCGAAAACGTTGGCCTGGGGCGAGATTATACCCTCTTTGCCCTGGTTGATGGCTACGTCTGCTTCGAGCCGTTCTCGCGTCGGCAACGGCAGGTCAGCGTCCGCCCGCAGGCAAACTATTGAAATCCGTGTGGCAAAAAGAATATGCGGACGGAGAAGATGGCAGGATTGACGCACAATTTCCGGCTTATTGCTGCATTCAATCCACGAAGCCCAATCGGAGGAAAACCTTGAAGAAAGACGTCCATCCGCAATATCTCGAGGCGACGGTGATCTGTGCCTGCGGCAACACCTGGAAAACCCGCTCCACGCGGCCAGTACTGAAGACGGACATTTGCTCCAAGTGCCATCCCTTTTTCACCGGCGAACAGCGCATCGTAGACACGGCCGGCCAGGTCGAGCGCTTTATGCTGCGGGTTGAGGTCAGTCAGCGTCTTCAGGAGGAGACAGAGGCCCGAAGGAAAGCCAAGGAGGAACGGCGGCGGGCGAGAATCCTCATCGAACTTCCGGAAGAAGAGGCAACTGCTGCAACGGGCGAGCCTACGGAGGAGGCCGGGTAGGGCGCAACGAGTTGTGTCCCCCCCTGCCTCGTTGTTTTTGTCGTCTCCAGAGGAGGCAGGGAAACATCTTTGGCCTCCTCTTTCTTTATCCCGTTTTGGAACATTTCAAGCCTCCCACAGGTTGTTCAAAGAGGGCAATCCCATCTGAGAGATCGGACAAGCCGGCCATTTCCGCTGTAGGGCCGCCTCAACCTGCGGGAGACTGTACACCCGAGGAGAAAGTCATGGGCCGGCCGGTACACCAGGGACAGATCGAGGTGATCTGCGGGAGCATGTTCAGCGGCAAGACCGAGGAACTCATCCGTCGGGTGCGGCGAGCCCGGATCGCACGGCAGCGGGTACAGGTCTTCAAGCCCAGCCTGGATGCCCGTTACGCTACAGAACATGTGGCTTCGCATAACGGCCTGCGTTTCATCGCCGTTCCGGTGGATAGCGCGGAGGAGATCGCCAAATGCCTCGACCCGGAGGCGGATGTCGTTGCCATCGACGAGGCCCAGTTCTTCGATGAGAGTCTGGTGGCCTTGTGTGACGAATTGGCCAACCGGGGATTGCGTGTCATCGTGGCCGGCCTGGACATGGACTTTCGCGGGGAGCCGTTCGGCCCGATGCCGGCCCTCCTGGCCCGGGCCGAGGAGGTGACGAAACTGCGGGCCATCTGTGTGCGCTGCGGTGCGCCAGCCAGCCGCACCCAACGTCTGATCGGCGGCCGGCCGGCTTCCTACGATGACCCGGTGATCCTCGTGGGAGCGGCGGAGACGTATGAAGCCCGCTGCCGGCACTGCCATGAGGTGCCCCGCTCCCAGGAACGTTAAATCCGGGGGGAGATGGGAAATGCCCTCGGCCAGGATGCACGACCACATCACCCTCATCACCGCCGGCCTCCTTACGCCGGCCGTTCTGGCATTGCCGGCGGAAAACCGCCTCCTCTCCTGGAGCATCTTCACCGTTGCCCACCTCCTCTCGGGCCTGCTCTTCTCCTGTGACCTGGATGTACAGGCTACCGAATACCGGCGCTGGGGACCCTTACGGTGGATCTGGCTGCCTTATACCCACCTGGTCTACCACCGCAGTTGGCTTTCCCATGGACTGGTGATAGGACCGCTCCTGCGACTTTTCTACTTCGGACTGATGGGAGAGGGACTGGCCTGGCTCTTTGCCGGAGCCGGAGCCCACCTCTTTGGAGCCGGCCTGGAATGGTTATCCCACTGGCACGCCTTCTGGGTGGACCTGATGCACACCCATCCCCGCCATGTCCTCGATTTCCTGGCCGGCTTCGTCACCGGCGGCGCCGTGCATACCATCCCGGACTGGCTCGTTACCGGCGCCAAACGGCTGGTATGAGTACGCAATACGTAACTCAGGAGGTTCCGATTCGTGGCCCAGAAAGTTACCCCCCGCAGTGAGGACTATGCCCGCTGGTACACCGATGTGGTACAGATGGCCGAACTGGCCGACTATGCCCCGGTGCGCGGCTGTATGGTCATCCGTCCCTACGGTTATGCCCTCTGGGAAAACATCCAGCAGGCGTTGGACCGACGTTTCAAGGCTACGGGCCATCAGAACGCCTATTTCCCCCTCTTCATCCCGATGGGTTTCATCCAGAAAGAAAGCGAGCATGTGGAGGGCTTTGCCCCCCAACTGGCCGTCGTGACCCATGGGGGTGGGGAAAAACTGGAGGAACCGCTGGCCGTTCGCCCAACCTCGGAGACGATCATCAACGCCATGTTCGCCAAATGGGTCCGTTCCTATCGAGACCTGCCGCTCCTCATCAACCAGTGGTGTAATGTCGTGCGCTGGGAATTGCGCACCCGCCTCTTCCTGCGGACTACCGAGTTCCTCTGGCAAGAAGGCCATACGGCCCACGCCACCGAGCAAGAGGCCCGGGAGGAGACACTGCGGATGCTGGAGGTGTACCGGGATTTCGCCGAAAACGACGCCGCTATTCCGGTCCTCTGCGGACGCAAGAGCGAATCGGAAAAGTTCGCCGGGGCGGTGGAAAGTTACTCCATCGAGGCAATGATGGGCAACGGCTGGGCACTCCAGGCCGGCACTTCGCATTTCCTGGGACAGAACTTTGCCCGGGCCTTTGGCACCCAGTTCCTGAACGAACGCAACGAACTGGAGTATGTCTGGCAAACCTCCTGGGGGGTGAGCACGCGCATGATCGGGGCCATCGTGATGGTGCACGGCGACGATCAGGGGCTGGCCCTGCCGCCGCGACTGGCTCCCATCCAGGTGGTCATCGTGCCGATCTGGAGGAATGAGGAGGAACGTCGGGCCATCCTGGAGACCTGCCGGTATATCCAGGCCATGCTCCCCAACTGGCGCCTGCGCCTGGATGACCGGGAGGGGCTGACACCGGGGTTCAAGTTCAACGATTGGGAGATGCGGGGCGTGCCGGTGCGTGTGGAAGTCGGGCCGCGAGATGTAGCCGCCGAACGGGTGACGCTGGCCCGGCGCGACCGCCCGGGGGAGAAGGAAACGGTCCCGCTGGCCGGCCTGGGCGAACGCCTGCCGGCGCTTCTGGAAGAGCTTCAGCGTTCGCTCTTTGAACGGGCGCTGCGCTTCCGCGAAGAACATACGGCCTACCCGCAGGACTATGCCGAACTCTGCCAGGCGGTGGAGGGGGGGTTCGCCTGGGCCTGGTGGTGCGGTTCGAGCGGCTGCGAGATGAAAATCAAGGAGGAGACCAAAGCCACCACGCGGTGTATCCCGCTCCGACAGCCGGGGGAAGTGGGGCGCTGCATCGTTTGTGGAGCCGAGGCCCACCGACGGGCCGTCTTCGCCCGGGCCTACTGAGCGCCCATGCCCGGCCAGCGTACCCGACCCCAGCGCGGAAAAGCCATCGTCGGCACGGCCCCGGAACAGATGGGCAGAAGTCGCCCCGAGCCCTTTCCTGCTCCAGCGGGTCCGGCCAGGAGGAAAGAGATGTCAACAGGTGAGGGTGCAACCTATGTGGCCCTGCGTTGTCCACAATACGGCGCGCCCCTGTCGGGAAGCGGCGACGAGGTAACCTGTGCCCACTGTGGAGCCTACCTGATTCGGCGGCCAGCCACAGCCGATACGGAAGCCACCTTCGTCCAGGGAATGCGCCTGCGGCCCATCGTTTGTGTGGATACCCAGGGCATCGGCTGCGAAGCGTTTCGTCTGCTCATCCCCACCGGCTGGGAATTTTCCGGAGGCGTGCACTGGCTGCTCAATAACCCGACTATGCCGGCCGTCATCGCCTTCCAGGCCGGCAACCCGGCCGGCGCGGAGGGCTTTGAGGTCCTGCCCAACCTGTCTTTCACCTGGAGTACCAACCCGATGACGCAGATGACCATGCCGGTGGGCAGCCTGTATTTGGGCAGCGAGGTGCGCCCACCGATGGGCCCCCAGGAGGCGCTGCGGGAAATTGTCCTCCCCCGTTTCCGGGGACAGATGCCCGGGTTGCACATCGTTCGGGAAGAGGTATGGCCCAACCGGGCCGCCCCACTGGGTGTGGGCCAGCCGTCCGGCGGCATGACGAGCGCCGAAGGGGCCAAGGTGCGCATCTCTTACCAGTGGGGAGCGAGCCCGGTGGAGGAAGAAATCTTTGCCGTGGTCGAGGTCACCCGCTTCCTCATCCCGATGATGTTCGGGTTCTCGGAGAATTTCTTCTGGCTGCTGGAGTACCTCTGCTGTTTTCGGGCCGCGGCCGGCCGGCTGGACGGCCTGGTTTCTCTCTTCCAGGCCGTGGCCCGTTCCTTCCGCCTCAATCCCCAGTGGTATGGGCGCTATATGCAGGTCAGCCAGTTCCTGGTCCAGAATCAGATTCGCCAGATTCACAACGTCGGCCAGCTCAGCCGCATCATCCACCAGACCCACGAGCAGATCAGCGATTCCATGATGGCTTCCTACTACGAACGCCAGGCGGTGATGGACCGCCTGGCCACCAGCTGGAGCCAGGCCATTCGCGGGGTGGACGAGTACCATGACCCCTTCCGGGGGAGCGGCGTGGAACTGCCGGGCGGCTACCGCCATGCCTGGGCGAACGCTCTAGGCGAGTACATCCTGACCGACGACCCCTTTTTCAATCCCAACCTCGGCTCCAACCTGAACTGGGAGCCGCTGGAGCGACGTTGATGGGCAGCCTCATGCGCCTGAGCAAACTCTTTGGGCCAACCCTCCGCGAGGCACCGGCCGACGCCGTCATCCCCAGCCACCGGTTGCTCCTTCGGGCCGGCTTCATCCGCCCACTGGCGGCGGGCATCTTTTCCTATCTTCCCCTGGGCCGGAGGTCGCTGGACAAGATCGAACAGATCATGCGGGCGGAGATCGACGCCATCGGTGGGCAGGAAGTGACCATGCCGGTCGTGCATCCGGCGGAAGTCTGGAAGGAGAGCGGGCGCTGGTACGAGATCGGGGCGGAGATGGGCCGCTTCCGCGACCGGGCCGGCCGGGAAATGGTCCTGGCGATGACCCACGAGGAAGCCGTGGCCGACCTGGTGCGCCGAGAGGTGCGCTCCTACCGCCAGTTGCCGCTCCTCCTTTACCATATCCAGACCAAGTGGCGCGACGACCCGCGGCCACGGGCCGGCCTGATTCGGGTGCGGGAATTCACCATGCTGGACAGTTATAGCCTAGATGCCGACGCGGCCGGCCTTGATAGCCAGTACCGTGCCCACTACCAGGCCTATTTCAACATCTTTCACCGTTGCGCCCTGGAGGTTCGGGCCGTTCGCTCCGACGTGGGGATGATGGGCGGGAGCATGGCCCACGAGTTCATGTACCTGACCCCCATCGGCGAGGACACGATCCTCATCTGCGACGGCTGTGGCTACGCCGCGAACCGCCCGATCGCCCGCTTTCGGAAGCCGGCCGCGCCCGATGAAGCGCCGCGTCCGGTGGAGAAAGTGGCCACCCCTGGGATCACCACCATCGAGGACCTGGCGGCATTTTTGGACATCCCCCGCTCCAAGACGGCCAAGGCGGTCTTTCTGGTGGCCACTCCGGGCGAAGGGGAGCGTGAAGTGGAACGCTTCGTTGTTGCCGTGGTGCGCGGGGATATGGAACTCAACGAGAATAAACTCGCCAACATGCTCCGGGTCCGGACGCTTCGGCCGGCCCGGGAGGAAGAGATCCGGGCCATCGGTGCCGAACCGGGCTACGGCTCGCCGATCGGGGTGCAGGGAGCCGTCGTGGTCGTGGACGAGGCGATCCCGGAGTCGCCCAACCTGGTGGCCGGGGCCAACGAGCCGGGCTACCACCTGCGCAACGTCAACTACGGGCGCGACTTCCGGGCCGACCTCATTGCCGACATCGCCGCGGCCGACGAAGGCTGCGCCTGCCCGGAGTGCGGCTGGCCGATGCGTGCCCCACGTGGGGTCGAGGTCGGCAATATCTTCAAACTGGGCACACGCTACAGCGAGGCGATGGGCTGCACCTTTCTCGATGCCAAGGGGCGCTCCCGGCCGGTGGTCATGGGCTCTTACGGCATCGGTAGCGGCCGACTACTGGCCTGTATCGCCGAGGAGCACCATGACGAGCACGGCCTGGTCTGGCCGGTTACGGTCGCCCCCTATCAGGTTCACCTGGTCGCCCTGGGGACGCCGGGCGCAGAACCGTTTGCCATCGCCGAACGGCTGTATGGCGAATTGGGCGCGGCCGGATTCGAGGTCCTCTACGACGACCGTGAAGCAAGCCCCGGGGTCAAGTTTATGGACGCCGACCTGATCGGCCTGTCGCTGCGCCTGACCGTGAGCGAACGCTCGCTGCAGCAGGGCGGGGTAGAGTTCAAATGCCGCGACCAGAAGGAGCGCTGGGTCGTCCCTCTGGACGAGGCGATTTCCCAGGTGCAGGCCGCGCTGTCGGCCCTGTGGGATAAAGTGATGCAGGGCGTAAGAGAAGTGCCCTTTGCGGAGTGAGGCGATGGCCCGGGAAAAGGTGCTTCGGCAGGCAGTTGTGGCAGGTGGTTTACACTTCGAACCCGCCGTCCTGGGATCAC
>FWPU01002755.1_pt1 | contig 46950 bp, 43 predicted proteins | sample 2228361 | NCBI WGS metagenome assembly FWPU01 (sample SAMEA103939777, study PRJEB20133) | metagenome
ACTCCAATTTCTATCAACTTGATATGTGTTGGATATTTATCAACACCGATATGACTCCAATTTCTATCAACTTGATATGTGTTGGATATTTTATCAACACTGATATGACTCCAATTTCTATCAACTTGATATGTGTTGGATATCTATCAAGTTGATACAACTCCAATTTCTATCAACTTGATATGTGTTGGATATTTATCAACACTGATATGACTCCAATTTCTATCAACTTGATATGTGTTGGATATCTATCAAGTTGATACAACTCCAATTTCTATCAACTTGATATGTGTTGGATATTTATCAACACTGATATGACTCCAATTTCTATCAACATTGATAGATATCCAAGTTCTATCAACACTGATATGTTTTGGATATCTATCAACACGAATATTTTTGGATATCTATCATTGTTGATACGATTCCAAGTACTATCAACACTGATATATTTGGATATTTTATTCATGTTGATATGTTTTGGATATTTATCAACACTGATATATTTGGATATTTATTCATGTTGATATGTTTTGGATATTTATCAACACTGATATATTTGGATATTTATTCATGTTGATATGTTTTGGATATTTATCAACATGAATATGTTTTGGATATCTATCAACATTGATAGAACTCCAAATTTCTATCAACACTGATATAACCCCAATGTTTATCAACACTGATATAACCTCAATGTCTATCAACACTGATATAACCCCAATGTTTATCAACACTGATAGAATTTGGATATCTATCAGTGTTGATATGTCTCCAATGTCTATCAACATTAACACTGATATAACCCCAATGTCTATCAACACTGATAGAATTTGGATATCTATCAGTGTTGATATGTCTCCAATGTCTATCAACATTAACACTGATATAACCTCAATGTCTATCAACACTGATATAACCCCAATGTTTATCAACACTGATAGAATTTGGATATCTATCAGTGTTGATATGTCTCCAATGTCTATCAACATTAACACTGATATAACCCCAATGTCTATCAACACTGATAGAATTTGGATATCTATCAGTGTTGATATGTCTCCAATGTCTATCAACATGAATATGTTTGGATATTTATCAATGTCTATTAATATCAACACTGATATAACTCTCATTTCTATCAACATTGATAGATATCCAAGTTCTATAAACACTGATATATTTGGATATTTATCAACATGAATATGTTTGGATATCTATAAGTGTTGATAGAATTCCAAGTCTATCAACACTGATAGAACTCCAAGTTTTATCAACACTGATTGACTCTCATTTCTATCAACACTGATAGAATTCCAAGTCCTATCAACATGAATATGTTTGGATATCTATCAACACTGATATATTTGGATATTTATTCATGTTGATATTTTTTGGATATTTATCAACATGAATATGTTTTGGATCTATTCATGTTGATAGAGTTCCAAGTTCTATTAACACTGATATATTTGGATATTTATCAACATGAATATGTTTTGGATCTATTCATGTTGATAGAGTTCCAAGTTCTATTAACACTGATATATTTGGATATTTATTCACACTGATATGTTTTGGATATCTATCAGTGTTGATAAGACTTCCTTCTACCAACACTGATAGAATTCCAATTTCTATCAACACTGATACGAATCCAAGTCCTATCAACATGAATATGTTGATAGAATTCCAATATCGTGTGTATCGTTTACTCTCAATATTAGTTATCGAGTGTATTGAATCACACGAAAATTCGATATAGGATAATGAGAGGAGATTTGAGGGAGTGATTTTCTTTCTTTATCTTATTATTCTTTTGAGATGAAGAGAATGGAGAGAATGGCGAGAATAATGCCAATGACTTGATACCATTTAAGGCGTTGATGGAATAGAACGATACTTAGAAGAACGACAAGGATAATGGATATGATTTTAGTGAGAGTATAGAGAGTGCCGACATTTCCTTGGGAGAAGATATGAATGTAAGAGAGAACTAAGATGGCTTCACTGAGGAAGGCGAAGAGTAAGAAGATAGGTTGAGAGGGATGAAGAAGATATTCTTTAACAAAGATGACACCTCCAATACCTGAAAGGACAGATACAGTCAACCAAAACCAGTTGATATACATATTATCGAAGTTTTGGAAGATAGAAGATAAATTATCTGGAATCGAATACTAACATGAGATTTGGCCAATGTTAGTATTATTCTTCTTTTATCTTCTATTCTATTTTAAGGGAGGAGTGAAAAAATTAAAGAAGGTAGTATTTATCTTGAGTTTGAGCGAGAGTGGAGAGACGCATGAGAGTATCAAGACGATTATCATAGTCTCGCTGAGTATTAAGGAGGGGACTGGTCCATTGGTGTTGCATTTGGGAATAGGTTTTATTATCAAGATTAAAGAGGTTTTGAAGACGGGGAAGAGTGTTGGGATCGAGAGGATTTCCGGAGATGAGAGGTTGATAGTGGGGAGGAAGTTGGGTTGTGTTTGTATAGGTTGAGATGATATCGATAAGTTGTTCCAGACTGTTATAAAAGTAGACGTCGGGGTCTTGACCGGGAGGAATTGATATACCGATTCGAGCGGCTAAGTCTCGGACTCGTCGAGCGTCACCCATGAGTTCATCAAATGCAAGAATTGTGGGTTCGAGGGGGGAGATACTGGGAGTGTCAAGAAATTCTTTTCGAGAGCCGTAGAGTTTAATGAGAAGATCTTGAGTTGTTGGAAGCAACTGGTTATAGATAAATTTGCGGGTTGATCGATCCATTTTTCTCTTTTGGAGTTAAATTTAAGTGGTGTTTGGATTTGAAAAGGATCGATGTAAAAGATATCTCTGTGTTGTCGAAGAAAGGGAGAGATATGAGAGATTAATTAGAAGATGACGGGGACGAGAGATGAGGAGACCGAGTTTCTCGCTGACGAAGACGAGGTTTAAGTTTTTCCTCAATAAATTTGCGGATACCAGGATAGAGAGTTTGAGACCAGTATTCTTGATTGAAGGGGATTCGCTGGACGAAGATTTTACGATCATTAAGGCCATGGACAATATAGTCACACCATTGTTTATTCATGATAGCCATACATCCTTGCATTTGAGCGTAATGAGTTTTCCAGATATGGTCGGAATAGGAAGGAGGGGCTTTCCATCCGAGTGAGAGAGCACTTGTATACGAGAGAATGGGTTTATACATGGATTCGGGACATTTAATTTCGATCATTCCGTTTGGGAGGATTTCACCGTCGATGGAACATCCGATTTCGGGGTCCCACTTTGGAATGGCGAGACCGACTTCTTGGACATTAGCGGAATAGGTTTGACGGTACCATGAACGAGTGACGGGTTCGAATTTATTTCCAAGAGACATAACGCGGAGGTTTTCCTCTGTGAACTGTTTTGGGGAGATGCCGGCGATATGGTCAGCGAGTTGGTCTGGAGAGGTGAAGCGGTTATGTCCGATGGCTGTTCCGAAGTCGGAGGAGGTGAGAAGACAGTGTTTTTTCTTAAGTTCAGACCAGTGGGGATCGGATTGTGGATAGATACTAAGCCAGTACGTTCCACGGTCGATCCAATTGCCATCGGTAAAGTCGGGAGGGGATATAAATGCCATTTTTTTTAAAAATGAGGAAGGTTGTTCCGAGATCGTGTTTCAAAATATACCCCGAGAAGAAAACTATAGCAAAAGGTTAAAATGGGAGGACAAGACGGGGGAGAAAAATCGAAACTTAAAAGATAAAAGAGAAGAAAAAAATGAAAACGAAAAAATTTGCTTTTTGAAGATTTGAACTGCATATATTTAAACAGGATAATGTCGCAACCGCGGGCATCAACATCGACAGGAGTGACGACATCGCTGGCGAGGAGGAGACGTTTTATGAAGCCGACAGAGGTGAAACAGCCGCCAGTGAGTTTTATGAATCCGACAGGGAGGGGAGAGCCACCCATACCAATGGCGTCACCGCAACCGGCGGCAACGAGTTCGGTGAGGGTAGAGACGGCGCCGAATGTGGCGGGAGAGAAGAAGATTTCGAGGAAAGAGATACAGGCGCTATTATCGAGGGCTCAGGAGGCGGAGGAGGGTTTACCTACACTTATTATTTCGAATGCGTTGACGACACTGTTTAGCGAAGAGGAGTTGGTGGAGCAAAGTATGGTTGAGATAACGTCTTCAAATGTGTCGGGGATGGGGACAGTTAATGATACAAGAATGGGAGTGGTTGATGATTCGTTGATTTGTTCAACATGTAAGAAGGATAACATTGAGTGTCCGGGACATCTTGGAAGAATTGTGTTGGCCCAACCGATATATCATCCATTATATTTGAGGACGATTATTCAGATATTGAAATGTGTGTGTAACTCATGTGGAGGACTTTTAATGTCGGAGGAGGCGATGAAGGAAAAGGGGATATTAAGAGTAACAGAGCCGAGTATTCGACTTCTTCTGTTAGAGAAGGAGTGTGAAGGATTGCCATGTCGGAGAGGACCCGAACCGGGGACAATACAGTGTCTTCCGAATCCGGAATATCTTCCGGCAAGAATAAAAGAGACGAAACAGGTCGTGTATCGAGTGAAAGTGAAAGGAGGAGAGGTGATAGAGGCGGTGAAGCCAATAAATGAAGTGGAGAAGATTTTAAATTCGATAAGTGAGAAGGATGCGAAACTGATGGGATTTAATTATGGGGCTCATCCGAAGAGAATGATTTTAAGGTCTCTTCCGGTGATACCGCCGATAGCGCGACCGCCACAAGTTCGAGATGGAGTTTTATGGCCTAATCCCATTACAGATCTTTATATAAAGATTGTTGCATTGAATGAGGATTTGAAGAAAGAGAGAGAGGAAAAGAAGAGAAGCGAGTTGTTTTCGAGTCTCTACTTTCATATTGAGCACTTGATGGATAATACTGACGGTAAGTATGTTCCACATCAGAATCGAGTGTTTGAGTCATTTAAACAGCTGACTCAGGGAAAGGAGGGAGTCATTCGAGCTCTGATGATGGGTAAGCGTGTCAACTATGCGGCACGGTCAGTGTTATCTCCAGATCCCAGTCTCAAGTTTGGTCAGATACGAGTTCCCAAGGTGATGTCGAGTTATCTGACCGTTCCGGTGACGATCAATCAGTATAATCTGGAAGCGATGACGAAACTCTTACGAGGAGATGAAAAGAGGAAGACCTCATATATTACACATATAACACCTTCAGGGGGTACGTTCAAGGGTCGGAGAATTCAGGTTAATGAGACACATCGCAAGTCATATCAACTTCAAATTGGAGATAAGGTTGATCGGTGGCTTCAGAATGGAGACTATATTGTGTTTAATCGTCAGCCGACTCTGCATAAGTATGGTATGATGGGATATGAAGTCGTTCTTGGAGATGAGCTCACCTATGGTCTTCATTTGAGTTACACGACACCGTTAAATGCGGACTTTGATGGAGATGAAGGACAGGGGCATGCTCCTCAGTTGTTGGATGCGTTAGCGGAGGCGATGACGATTATGAACGTCAAACAATGTATCATGAATCATCAGACGAATCGTCCGATTATGGGAGCCGTTTATGACACATTGTCGGGAGCTTATCTTCTTACTCAGCCGGATACCATGGTTGATTGGGATGACTTTAACGATTGTCTTACTCTTATTACGGCGCAAGACTCTCTTCCGACTCTTAACGAGCGTTTGGAAAAGTATGGTGTGAATCCTCTGTCTGGGCGAGCTCTTTTCAGTGCTCTTCTTCCTCCGACCTTTAACTATGAGAAAGGTGATGTCATTATTCGGGAGGGCATTCTAATTCAAGGGGCCATTACACGACAACACATTGGCACATCGCATAACTCGATTATTCAGGTTATGTGGAAGGATCCAGCCTATGGAGTTTCACGTATTGTTGACTTTTTGACGGATCTTCCATGGGTTATCAATCGGTGGTTGTCGTCAAATCCTATCAGTGTTGGTCTGAAAGACTGTCTTCCCAACATTGATCCAAAGGTCCATGAGGAACTAGTTCGGAAAGAGATTGCGGATGTTCAACTCAAAGTGGCAAGTTTGGGGGCACGACCCGTTGATCCAGTAGAGGCTGAATATTATGAGAAACAAATTGTCGAATATGTTGACATTGCGAAGAGAGCTGGAGACCGGATCGCGACACAAAACCTGGCTCCGGATAACGCCTTCCGAATTATGGCCAAGTCCGGGGCCAAAGGTACTGAGTTTCACATTGCTCAGATGATCGGATTCGTTGGACAACAGTTTGTTCAAGGACGACGGATTAAACCGATGATGACACAGGGGACTCGGTGTTCTCCGTATTTTCCCAAAGATGATGCGAGTATCGAAGCGTATGGTTTCTGTAAACACTCTTTTCTTCAGGGGCTGACACCAGCTGAACTCTTCTTTCACCAGTATGCAACTCGTGAAAACCTGATGGATACAGCAACTCGAACAGCCGACTCCGGTAGTAGTCATCATCGGATTGTCAAAGCCCTTGAAGATGTTAAAGTTGCCCATGATGGAAGTGTTCGAAACTCAACCGGAGCCATTGTTCAATTAATCTATGGTGATGACGGCATGGACGCCGCCGAACTTCAAATGATACGTGGACGCACCGGTGAGTATGCATTCTTTATTGATATTAAAGCCGTGGCGTTACAACTTAATAGTCGCTATGGATACTAATTACGCTGGGAAGCTCATAAACTCAAAAGAAAAAATACATAGATGTTATAAATATAACATCTATGCCCCGAAACAGTCTAAGTAGTTCAACGGAAATTAAACCCATTCCGAAGTCTTCCAAACGTCATAAATATCATAAAGATAAGACAGCTCGAAATCGAACCTATCAAGATACTCGGAAAGCCGTATGTCCTCCCGTTATTTCTCCAGATCTCATTCCTTCAGAATCCTGTGTTATGAATGATGGAATGGCTCACCAATTGGAAACTCTCTGGAAGTCCGTCTTTCCAGATACAATGTTCCTTCTCGGATCTTCCTCCGGAAATAATGGAATGATCCTCTTAACTCACTCTCTGGGACCTAACATGCTTCTTCAGATGAATGGACTTCCATCATCCTCTCTTCTGGCGAAAAATGCATTCTATTCCGTCGAATGTTCTCACGGAAAGTATATTAATCTTTATGAAATTAAACTTCCACACATTCCAGGTAGAAATGGAGAGCCCTCGACTGTTCAACTTTATATTAACGCTCTCGCGGAACAAGGTCTCGATGTTGCCGGAAACTCTCCTTCCTGGCCCGGATCTCTTCTTAACGGTTTCTCTGTTTCGACCATTTCTTCTTCAAAGGTGGGTCTCGATCCCTTTGAATTCTCCCATCGAACTCTTCGAGCTCTCCGTCGAACTCTGGCCGAAATTTCCCACCGTTCTCTGTGATATTGTTTCTCTTTCGCCAAAAGAGAAGAGTTAAAGAGGATACTGAAAGACACCTCCCGTGGGAGTAAAGAGAGTTAAAGATGTGGGTTGAATACTAAGGTCGAAAAACTTTCCTTTCTGTAAGATCGACTCGAGAATTTTTGGAAGACGTTCATAGGGAAGTTTCAATTCGTAGACACTAACATCCGTATCTTCCTCATCGATCGAAACAATAAGATATAAGTCGAGATCTGAACTTCCAAGAAGCCATTTGGCTTCTTGTCGGAGAATCTGTCGAATCGCAACGGAATAATTTATTCCATTGTTTAATTCCTTATTGTTTCCAGATAAAAGAAGAAGAGGTCGATGTTGAGTCGTGGCTAGAGTAGCTTCATCTAATAAAATTTCCTTCATCGCATTCATAATACGTTCGACGATCAACTGATATCTTAACTCAGAAGGCAAATGAGATAGATATGACGATTCGCTTTGTTCTTTTGCAACGTGAACGCGAGACGACATGTTTTTCTTCTATTTAATTTACTTTAGCGAAAAAAATTTAAATAAATTAAAGAGAAGAAAAACTGCAACCAATTTAATCTGGAGTTGATTTCAGAAAGAAAGTGTGACAACGAGGTTGAATTTGTATGTATACATGTATACACATATCTTTCTCGATATCCTGGGAGATTTAAACGTCCGATGTCGACCTTTCACAAAGTTCCTCTCAGAGGAACCTTAAGGATATAAGGATATAAGGATATAAGGATATAAGGATAAGAAGATGACAGAGACACACTTGACATCTTCTTATCCTTTGTTTTCGATTTTGAGAGATTTCTAAAATTTGATTTCGAAGAATCTTTGTTTCAACAAAGATTAAACCTCAAATAATACGATGTCGCAATTTCTTTTTGAGATCGCGGAAATAACAAAGCAATTGGAGTCTCATATGAAGGTTATAAAGAATTGTTCTTGTTGGGAGGAGATATTGAAGAAGAAGTTTGACTATTGTAAAGAGGATGTGGAAGAGGCTCAAGCGATACTTTCTATCCTAGACGGGAAGGTCCGCTGCTACGATAATTTGGAAGAAAAGTATAAAAAGGGAGAAGAAAGTGTCGAAGTTAGAAACTAAATAAGGGGAATCTTTTTATCTTTTCTTTGAGAAAAGTCTCAAAGAAAAGAATTCTAAATAGATATCTTGTTATTAAAACTGGACATTTTATCGGATATCGAGACGGAAAGCGAAATCGAGAGGGAAGAAGAGGAGCAACTTTGTCATCTCGTTGAATTTAAACAGGAACTGAAGTTAAAACTGGGAAGTGAACTTGAGTTTCTGAAAGCATATTGGAACTGTGATCCAATTTGTGTTCGTTTGAATCGACGGTTTCCTTATTTTGAGGAAGATATAAGGGAGACGGAGGAGTATCTGAACTATCTCTCTCAAGAGAAGGATGATGCTTTTCCCTACGTAATAGGAATGCTAACAATTCTTTACGAGCGCTTGATTGATTATAGACGAGAATGTGAGATCTATTGTCAGTCTCTTCGAAAGATTCAGCGGTATTATCGGAAGTGGTACTATGCTCCAGGAAGAAAGGGGTATCAGAAGGCCTATCTCCATTTTAATGGGCGAGGTTGAGAAGGAAGAAGGGGAGAGTGACTAACTTAAACGTTGACGGAGGATCTGAGAAATCATGTCTTGATATTGCAGAAGCTGGTCTGTGGACAATTGTTGCAACTGTTGATATGTCAAAGGGGGAACTGTCGGAAAACTTGGGGTTATGCGGGAAATTGGGCGTCGAAGAGGAGGGAGAGGGCTTTCTTGGCGAAAGAGGGGGAGACGACCAGGGGGTTGACGGGGGACGTTTCGACGGAAGAGACGGGCACGATCCTCGATTTCTTTAATTTGATGTTCGGAGACGCGACAGGTACCAAAGGGACCTTCAATGACCGGATGATAGGTGGAGCGGAACCAGTCAGCGAGTTCAACGACATCAAAACAGAGAATTTTATTTCCGATACGGAGGGAGACACGACGCTCAGGGGGGATTTTTTCTTCGACTTCGTCGGGAGTCAGACTGAGTTCGAGAAAGGAGAATCCCTCGGTACAAGAGGAAGATGGGACGAGAGAACAGGGGGGAAGATCCATTGAAAGTCGGCTGCGTTGGTTACTCGTTCCATCCCAAGAGTATGGAGTGTCAGGGAGGGGATAACGAGACATTTTAAGAAGAGAGGCAAAAAAATAAATCTGACGATGGAAATAGGAGAGAGGAGAAGTTCAGATATCAGGAGAAGTTCAGCTGGTATCTGACAATTTACTGGATATAACGGAGATGTTCAATGTCGAAGGGAGGAGACATGCCGAGGACTTGGAAGTAGCGGTGGGCGGAACTGGCGAGATAGTTACTACTCAGACGGATACAGGAGTTAGTGTTTGTTGTATTTTCGCCTTGTTTAATGAGATTCAGGCGGTCGGAAATGGTGAGGCCTTGAGCTGGATCGGAGGTTGGTTGATAGATACCGTTATTGTAACGGAGGAGAGGAAGATTGAGAATGAGAGTGCCGATGGTGCCGAGAGAGGAACAGAGATTTTCAAAGGAAGAGAGGGCCTGAGTGACAAGAGTGTCGACTTCAAGTTGGTTATCGACGGGGGCCTCTGAGATGGGATAGGGTCCGGTACCGGACCAACCGCGCATATACATGGAGAGTTCGAAGAACTTGATCATGACATGACGGATTTGGGCTTTAACATGGTCATCGGACTGATGGTAGAGAGTGAAGAGCTCACGAACCTTAGTGGCAGATTCATCTTGAAAGATCTCGATTTCAATGAGGATGTTATGAAGACGACGGCGATCTTGATAGGCTTCGGGGGGTTCTCCTGGATAGGTGATTTGGGTTAGAAGCTTAAGTTTGCGAATGGCGAGAGACTCAAATGTTTCTCCAGTATGAGGATGATGACGGTAGAACGGATTAAGAAAGTTGCGATTATACGTCAAATGAGAGGCGAGTTCACTATATCGCATGACAATAAGACCACGAGGGTCAGCGCGGGATCCAAAAGAGAGGAGAAGGTCTTCATGGAGGGAGTCAATCGGTTCAAATGAAAATGGTGTTTCACGGTTAGCAGCGGGAGAGGGGCGTCCATGATAGAAGGTGTTGGACAGATAGGCGAGTTGAAGGAGTTCGTAGGGACTTGCCGTGCGAAAGTCATCATAGGTGTAGCCTTCATGAAGGGCCATGGTACGGAGGTCTGATTCGGAATAGAGACAGGCTGGAAGAAGGGGATTGAAATTGGAGAGAAGAGAGAGGCCACCTCTTTTCAGGAGTCGTTCTCGAAGTTGAGGATCTGAGGGGACATAGGGTTGCTGGGAAAGAAGAGTGTACTCCAGGAGAGGGTCGGAGGCGGAGGAGAGGTCAATCTTATAGTTGACGGCGGCGAGGACGATGGCTTCTTGGGGAGTGAGGGGTTGGACTCGTTTCCACCGCTGGACGGAGTCACGGAGTTCGGTGTGAGCCGAGGAGAGACTTTCCATTGAAAAGGTTCTTGCGGGTCGGAAAGGAGGGAGTCCGAGGGAGGAGGTTTCACTTTCGGGGGAAGAGGAGACTCCGAGTTCAAGAAGAGTATTGACGAGTTGAGATTTGGAGACATGGGAAAGTCGAGTGATAATTCTCTGAGAGAGGTCCAGATTGGAGGAGAGGAGGAGACGGATCCGAAGGGCGAGATCATCGAGAGAGGTTTGACGGGAGGTTCGGAGGGAATAGAATTTGCACAACTTATATAACATACACGCATTATAGGAGTGTTTATGAGAGGGAGTTGCGAGACCGACTGGAAAGGAGGGAGAGGAGGGAAGAGGAGCTGAAGATGGATCGCCCATGAAACGTTGGATAAAGTAAAATGCATCTAAGAGAGCGTCAAGATCTGAGGAGTCCCAGTTGGGATTAATGAACTGAGAGAGACGCGAAACAAGATGAGAGTTGGTAGAGATATTGGAAGAAAAGATGGGGGAGATACAATAGACGGGATGTGTATAGATGGTAGAAATGAGCTCTGAAATATAGGACTCACGAGAAAGGAGATCTTGAGAGAAGGGGATTCCGTGACACTGACATATTTCCGTAATAACGACAAGAGGTGTGGAATCGTTTAGAGATCCTGTAATCGACAATCGGGAAAGTGTGATTGTATCCATCGATCCTTTTTTTTTTCTCGGAAGAGAAAAAAAGGAAAACGTTTCAACTTTTCATGCTTTCCTGATTTTCATTTGGTGTCATCTTGTTTTTCTCCTTCAACGAAATTAAAGACGTGCGAACTTCCTGGGCCATTTCATCTAAACTGGTGTAGTGGTTGGTTCGAATGTTAAAGTGACGACAGAGTCGATAGAGAATACAGGGACTGAGAGAAGTTGGATGTTGAGGAGTGGGAGAACCGGCGAGAAAGTCTGGGGGAGGAAGAGGAAGAGAAGGTGTCATATAGTTTAAGAGAGTGTTAAAGGCTTCGAGGAGTTTTGACCGTTGCCAGGAACAGTGAGGGTTGACAAAGCGAGCAATCTTTGGGTAGTTTTCCGGGGACTCTCCAGAGATTTTAATGGGAGGCTGTTGTTTCAGAGTTTCAATCAGAAGAAGAGTGTATCTGCCATTATCATGGGAAAGAAGGTCAGAGTTATACGAGATGCCGTGAGCGTCGGCGATTTCTTTTAGAACAAGAAGAGGAGTTTCAAAGATGTTGATCTCTCCCGTAATTCGAAAGCGTGATAATTCCATTTTAAACGAAAGATATAAGTGGAAAAAGTTTTCCAGGTTTCAAAGAATCGGAAATTCCCTTAAACTCTTCGGAAAGATTTTAAAATCTTATCTATTTTAAATCGACGAAAGATGGCTGAAACTCCATATTTTCGAACGATTCCGGATTTACCAAGTCTTTCTCCCGTTGATGAACCGACGTTTAATTTTCGACCCTATGATATTTTTTGTCTTGAACTTAAACTTTGTCTCTATCTTCGAACTCTGAATAAGGCGTACTTTCCTCGATTTACCAGTCGAAGACGCGGAAATAAGATGCAGATTTTCGTTGAGGTTGTCGATGGTACCTCGATTGTTGAAGTTCCTCATCTTCAAAAGGCCGTTGATAATGCCATCTCCCAATATCCTGGAATGTGTCCTCTCTTTTCGGCAACGGAGTCTTCCTATCCGTCAAGCTGGATTCGAGCGATTCTTCCCTATCTGGTCGTGCCGGAGTTTCTAAATCCCTTTATTGCGGAAGGGACACTCTTTGTGTCTTTGGATTCTTTCAGTGACTACATGTCAACTTATAATAATCTTCTTCGGAGTCTCACCTCTCAGTTGGAAAACCTCTATTCGGCCGGAACGGTCGTGTGTACTCGTTCCTTCGCTCAGAAGTGGCGACTTCTTCCTCTTTCCACTCTTCCTGAGGCTGAGGGATCTTTGAAGAGTATCCTTCTTCTTGGAAAGGATTTTGTGTCCATTCCAGAACAGACGGATGATCCTCTTTGGGAAACACCAGGAATTCTTTCGGAGTGGAGTGAGACGTTTGCAATGAATCGAAGTGGAGGAAGTTCTCGACGGGAAACGGAGGGGTCCGTATCTCAACTGGGACAGTTCTTTCCAACAATTTCACCTCGACAGTCGACTTATAGTGGCGTAAAAAGTAATTTCCCGATATCAACAGTTCAGACCTACCCCACACTTGGCTCTCTGACGAACTATGAAATGGGAGGAACTCCTCCGACTCCGATAAGGCCTCTTCTTTTCCCGCCGTCTTCTCAAGAGCTTCTCGATTTAACTCTTTCGACGAGAAGTTCTGCAAGTATGGCACGTTCCGTCTTGGAAAGGGCTGACGAAACTCAACAAATTTCAGCTGAGACTCTTGGTACTCTGAGTGACCTCTTTGGACTTTACATGGCATCATGGCAGGATGGACGATTTGCTCCCGATCGAACGGCCTTTCTTCTGTCTCGTCTTCATAATGAACCTCTCTTTTTGCCTTTTGGAAACGACTTTTTAACTCGGCATTTTGTTACGCGGGCTCTGTCGTTTTCTCACAAGTTTCGGATTCCAACATTCTATGGAGAACATCTGATTCTTCCGGCGGAGACTTTAAATGAGGTGGAGGAGGTTGTCTCCCTTCTTGAATCTCAAGCTCTGTCCGCGGAGGGGAGAGTTTTTACTCTTTCTTTTTCGGCTGGGAATCTTGACGAGGCGGAAAGACAGTTCCGACGATATGAGAAAGTGGCTCAACAGCTCTGGTCCCCGGTCGAATGTGTTCTCTATCGAATTGATGATCCGATTAGTCCATATCAGATGTCATGTCTCGTTTCTCTTGATGTTGATCTTCTTGAGGCCCCTGGACTTCTACAGTTTGCCATTTCGAAGCAAGAAGTATCTCCATAAGATTATGTCTCTATCTGATTGTATCGAAGATGTTTCCTCTGAAGAAAAAAATATGCATAGAGAAAAAGAACGGGAAAGAAAAGAATGTCATTGTTTCCGTGGGTGACAGATCCTCTCCGATTTCAGAAAGAGGTTTCCCGCCTTCAACACACGATTATTCAGAAATTTCCTCTTGGAAATGGTCGAGTGTCATATTTGTCCACCTGGGATCCGATTTTCTATGAAGTTCTTCCAACGATTGGTTATCTTCCTTTAACTTTGACTCTGAAGTATCCCTCTTCGTCCGAGTTGACACAAAAGTCTTTCGATCTTTCCATTCGAGATGAGACTCTCAATGGGATACGGTCGATACTACAAGCTCTGATTCCTCGAGTAACTGGAATTCCAGTTTCCTCGATATCTGTAACTTTCTATCGAATTAACGACGATCGCTTTGCTGTTTTTTCTCCTCTTACCTCTGTAACGAATTCGGTTTCGGAGGTTCCCATCTATTTTGCACCGATAGATCTGCCTTCCGTGATGAATATTTGTAATCCTCAACGTTTTGTCGGATATGAACGTCTTTCTCCGATACTTCGGTTAGACATGTCCGAGTCTCTGTTGGGTTATATTCTTAACTTTATTGGAGATCATCCGCCAGTCAAAGTTTACTATGGAGTGTATCTTCTTAAACAGTATGATCCTCAACATACTCCGGATGGTACTCCTCGTTTGGATTCATTTGGAGGTCCTCTGGGACAGTATGTCTATTTCAAAGATCATGTTGAAATGCTTCAGACTCGATTGAAGTATGATGGCTACTTTGCACTTTCGATTCCCCAAATTTCACCGGATGACTTTGAACTTTATCTTGAACTGGCGGAGATGTGGTCAACACAATATGTTGGTACCTATGCTCTTGAACTTCTTGATAGTGAAGATACAGTTTCACCGAGGAAGGTTCTCGTGTTAAGAAATAATACACCGTATAAGTCGGAGTGGTTTCAGAAGAGTTTGATCGAGATTCGGCAAGATCTTCTTCCATCGGTGATTGTTTCGGGTCCCTGGATTGATGTTGTTACGCCGACACCGTTAAATCGAGTTCGTATGACATATGCAGGACTTCGGGCTCTTGCTCAGGTTGCCATCAGTGATCCATTTCTCTTTCTCTACTTTCCCGATTTTGAGATTGGCGATGACTTGGCTGTCACGGCGCGTTTTGCTCAACTGGATGAAGTTGAGCAGTTTCGAGAGGCCTTTCTATTCTATTTACGTCAAAGTGATAATTGGACTGTCTTTCTCGGTCCGGATCTGGCCACATGTCTTGGAATTCGGGCAAAAGTAACTGGACATCCGTTTATCATCTCCTATCGAGACACTTACTATGTGGTAGTGGATTCTTCTTCTGTGGAACGACCTCTCGTTGATAAGGAAGACATCGTTAACCTGGCGCGTCAACTTGTCGAGGCATATTCTTCCATTGTTTCCGAGGAGATGAACGATCCCGTTGAAGTTATTTCATTGATATCACAGAGGACACATATTAACCCATTTTTCTTTTGGAGCGGATTGGCGACGGTGGGACCTCTTCCGGGTCTCTTTGATGAGCTTCCGGCTCCATCTGTACCTCCTTGTGATGGAACTTTATCTTTCACTTCTGTCGAGGATTTAACATATGTGCAAGTCCACTTTACAACAAAAGATGGAGTAGAGATGGTTTCAGATCTTGCGGTGATTCCAACGAAAGACTTTTCTCCGAAAGAAGTTGAAGATGCCTGGAAGAGTGGGTCTCTCTTATCTAACTGGTGTCGAGTTCGCTGTTTTCTTCGGGGAAAGATGAGTCTTCGTCTTCTTCCGTTCAGGTAAATCTTATTCTTTTTATTCGTTTATTCTCTGATCTTTTGTTTCCGAAAATGGAAGACAAAAGATCTAGATAAAACAGAGAGAAAGAGTTCCCACACCACAGACATGAGATGGAAGAGTAAAGGTTATTTTGAAGATTCCATCATCGACATGTGAGACGGATGGAGTTAAATTCGTCAGATGAACTCCATTATGAAAGACAATGGTCGCCGTAACAGCTTTGACAGGGCGAGACATGGACTTAACGTCAATCGTGACCTCATTTGTTCCATTTCCTTCGTTGAAGAAGGAGGTAATAGTTCTTCCAATCGATGGATCAAGCATCATTATTGTATAGTTTGAAACATCTGTTGGGAAGTTTGCCGAGGCCATATTAAGATCAAAATGAACCAACTCATATATCAGTTGATATACGATAACTGTTTCTCCTTTGGGACCTGTAGGTCCGGTTGGACCCATCTGGCCTCGATGTCCAACTTCTCCTCGAGGTCCCGTTGGACCTGTAGGTCCAGTATCTCCACAATGTCCTCGAGGTCCGTGAGGCCCGACTGGCCCCGGAATTCCGGGTTCTCCGGGAGGTCCAGGATCACCTTTGGGTCCAGGAGGTCCTGTCGGACCTCTCTCTCCTGGCTCTCCTCGAGGGCCTGTCGGACCGATATCTCCCGGAGAACCCCGAGAGCCTTTCGGACCTTCGGGGCCGGGAGGTCCTGTTGGTCCCGGGAGTCCAGGTTTTCCTTCGGGACCGGTCGGTCCCGTTTCTCCCGGATAACCTCGGGGTCCTCGAGGTCCTGTTGGTCCGATTTCTCCGGGAGATCCTGGAGGACCAATTGGTCCAGCCGGACCTGGAGGTCCTTGTTTTCCTCTTGGTCCTGGAGGACCGGTTGGACCGATAGGTCCTCGAGTTCCTGTTGGTCCAACCTCTCCTTGAAATCCTCGAGGTCCTTGCTTTCCAGGAAAACCTTGAGGTCCTTGAGGTCCAGTCGGACCTGTTGGGCCGGTATCTCCTTGAGGTCCTGTATCTCCCTTGACTCCTCGAGGACCAATCGACCCAGCTGGACCTGGAGGTCCTTGTTCTCCTCGAGGACCTGGAGGTCCTCTCTCTCCGGGAGGTCCTTGAGGTCCCCTTTCTCCAGGTCTTCCGGGAGGTCCCCTCTCTCCCGGAGGTCCCTGAGGTCCTTGTTCTCCAGGTTCTCCGGGAGGTCCTCTTTCTCCAGGCTCACCTCGAGGTCCAGTTGGTCCTGTTATTCCGACATTCTCAACTTCCGCGAGATGTGCCCGTCCCTGGGAGAATGGAAGAGATTGTTGTGTTGAAATTGAAGAAGCATCCGGTCTCTCTTTACCAAAAGACGGTTGAGAAACCGACGGGGGTGAAGACAAAGACGGTTGTTGTCGAGAAACGGGAGAAGGAGGTGATGATGGAAAAGGCGGTTGTTGTCGAGAAACGGGAGGAGGTGATGAAACGGGAGGAGGTGATGAAGGAAAAGACGGTTGTTGTCGAGAAGGAGGAGGAGGTTGGAAAGAAACGGGAGGAGGAGGTGATGAAGGAAAAGGCGGTTGTTGTCGAGAAACGGGAGGAGGAGGTGATGAAGGAAAAGGCGGTTGTTGTCGAGAAACGGGAGGAGGAGGAGGTGATGAAGGAAAAGACGGTTGTTGTCGAGAAACGGGAGGAGGAGGTGATGAAGGAAAAGGCGGTTGTTGTCGAGGAGGAGGAGGAGGAGGAGGAGGAGGTGATGAAGGAAAAGACGGTTGTTGTCGAGAAACGGGAGGAGGAGGTGATGAAGGAAAAGGCGGTTGTTGTCGAGAAGGAGGAGGAGGAGGAGGAGGAGGAGGAGGAGGAGGAGGAGGAGGAGGTGAAGAAGGAAAAGACGGGGAGAAAGAAGGTATCGGTCGATTCGGATTCGAGAGTTGAGGAAGACCTGACGGCTTTGGGGCGGATTGAGGAGAAGAGAGAGATGAGAGACGGGCCTGACGTTGTTGACACTGGGAACAGACACAGATACCATCTTTAAAGATATTATGAAGAGATTGGGCACTGATAGTTTCCATATCAAAGGAAGAAGTAGAGTCATCTTGACGATTTAAAGGAACCTCTTTCGGCGAATGGGAGGAGATTTTCGGAAAAGAGACTGAAGTGTCACGAGTGATATCTCGAAGTTCCGATGTAATAGTTTGATCAGTAAGGGGACTTGAACCTTCATCGACCGTGAAAAAATCTTTCGACGCCATTTAATATAAGAAAAAGAAAGTTAACTTTAAATCTTTCCTCAAGTGAGAGCGTCGCATTTAAGGAAAGATTACTCGAACTTGGAAATAAACATCGAAGTTAAAGTTAAAGTTAAGAACTGATCTTTTATTTATAAGTATCTGAATATGATAGGAATATCGTGTTACTGGAAAGATAGACATGAGTTCATTGAACTCAAGTTCGAACGAGACTTCCAAAAAGGAAAAAGACTCGACTGTCCGTCACTATAATCCTCATATTCTCTATGTCGAGTCTGGAATCGCCAATCCGGATCAACTCGTATCGGCGATTAAACAGGCCATTTCCGAGACTTCCAAAAAACTTAACCGTCCCATTGATACCAAGTTTAAAGTGAATTTGGTTATGGATCGCACGGGTAAAAAGTACGGCTATGGCTATATATGGTTTACGAATCCAGAGGTGTGTTATATGTTGACTGGTAAGAATCCGGATGGTTCGGAGCGTTTTGAATATCAAGATGATCCGAACTGGATTCCTCCTGCGGAGCCAAAACCTGTTTTTTTCGTGAACTTTGAGATTCCCTATAGTGGTCGCTCCTGGGCTGACATCGCTGAGGAGGAAGAAGAGATTGAAAAGGCTTACACATGTCCTAAAATTAAAGTTCCTCTTCCTCCTCTCATGACACTTCCTGAATATGAGTACACTCCAGAACAAAAAAGTGATCCTTCCGTTGTGGGTTCCAAGGGGCGTTTTATTGTTTCGCCAGCTTATGTTGGAGAACTTGACAGTAAATATTGTCCAAATATTCTTTGTGGAAGAAACATTCCCTCATGGGTCTCAGAGATAGATCTGAAAGCTATTTTCCGACCCTATGCGTCAAATCCCACTTCCCAGGTTCGGAGAAAAGTTAATGGAGTTAATATTCTTGATACCTATCCTTTCGTTACAATTAATGATAAACGTGTTGCCTTTATAACGTTTGATCCGAAAACTCATGACGCTGAATTTGCACTTCTCATGTGTCGCAAAGTCGAGTTTGAGAAAAACGATGAGAAATACATCGTCGTCTTTAATCATAGTTACCGTTCTTCCTCTTAGAAATTCTTCTTTCTTCGAAAAAAATGAAATAACTTAAGTTTTGTTTCTTCGAAGAACAAACAACGATATATTTTCTCAAAGAAATGGAAATGAATTTTTGTTCGGGGAATGCGCCTCTTCCGATTCAGCCGGTATCTCTTTCTCCTGGCAAGGAACTATCGGAGGATTCTCTGAAGTACTGGTGTAATCGGATGAAATTGCAGGAGTCCTGGGACAAACTTGTCGAAAATTCTTCTGAGACGGAATTTCGGGATTACAACTGGTATATGAAAACGATCGAGCGTTCGAACCAGTTTTGGAATTCCGACAATGACATAAGGGTGCCTTCTATCTCGAATATCATCTGTCCCTGGAATTTTTCCGTTGTCCCGTTACCTCTCTCTGAGCTTAGTAGTATCTAAATGAAGTCGCTGTCCGTTTTTCGAAGAAAGTTTCCTCTATCAACAGGTTTCCCAAGAAATTCTTCTTCTTCTTCTTTGTCTTTCCCGGGGGAAAGACAAAGAAAGGTTCTTCAACCGAAATATGAAATGTATCGAGGAGAAAACATACTTCGACATGGAAAAATTCTTTCGGAGATTTTCGGCGAAAACCCCCCTTTTAGATTTGCAAAAATCGCAAATTTCGCCCCCGGTTTCAGGATTAATTCATCCTGCAAAATTCTTAGTTTGTAACAAATGTGGGTAGATATTCACGTCAAAAAATTTAAGGAGAAGATCGAATTTTCCAACGATTCGACGCAAAGATCGCGATCCAAGATCTTTAATTAGACAGGGGATAATGTCCTCTGTCTAATTATCTTTCTCTCTTGAAACGTCTTTTAACCGAAAACGTTTTTCGGAAAAACTGGATAAATCATTTCGAGTTTCAGGATTATCTTCTTCTTCCTCTTCTCCATGTTAATGTTATAGGAAAGGTAACGTCGTTGGATCGTCATAAAAATTGGAGAGGGGGGCGAGAAAGGGAAGAATGTCATCTGCAAGTTAATAGTATACAATCCACGTCTGATCCCAGGATTTAAGACGGATGTTCTTCTTTCCATCGAGCATGATATGACTGTGACCTTCAATGGTGTCACCTGGAGCGGCTGAAATTTTATGTGATATCATCGGTCGGAGGGCACGTATTTCAATCAGAGAGGATGAAGTTTGATTGAGCTGGGGATTAAATTTATGGGATATCTTTGGCAGCGTTATCGTAATGGGATGATCGGCCGTGATAAGTATGTCAGAATCAGAGTCTGTCAAAGTGGTCGAGGTAGAGATTCCTTTCAGGAAAGAAGTTTTCGAGAGGGACGTAACGGTATCAACATTAAAGTTGTTAGAAAAGACGGAGACACTTTCGTTATCCTTTTTCTCCCGACTGAGAGATACCCGACCTTTCCAGGAATCTGGAGGAGAGAAGATTCCATCATTTCCAGAGGCCGAGATATAACCGCCTTTACTTGAGACTAATTCAAAGGTACTATTGGGTGCTTCCGACGAGACCGAGATGATATTTTGGCAGAAGATTGTGATGGCACTTGTCTGTTGGTGAACAATTCCTCGAAGAGAGGAGGAACCAGCATCTGAGATGTTAATAGTGTTATGAGTAAAGACGATACTTGAGTGTCGATGAGTAAAGCCCACCTCAATAAGAGAGGAGAGAGAGTTTCGAGTTCCAATAAGATTAATCTCTGAGCAACACACGGAAACCTTTGACTGTCCTCCCAGAATTTGGAATGCCGTGACAGTATCTCCGGGGGAGGATCCTGAAATTGTAAAGGATGAGAAATGAAACTGGACATTTGAGTTAACGATAGCGATTCCGATAACTCTTGACTTTTCAAATGGAGTGGAGACTTCAAAGTGGCACCGGTTAAACTTTATTCCCGAATAGGACTCAATGAACACGGGGCCCCGAAGGGGAATAAAGGAGACATTTGACACTTCGACGGAAAGATGTTCGGAATGTTTGGTATTTGGAAGGAGATTTCTTACAATAACACGTCCCTCACCAATAATCGTGACATTGGGGACGAGTTGAAGATCGTCATATTCTCCACTTCGAAGGTAGACCGTGTCACCAGAACGAACCTCTTTCATGGCTCCCCGCAGAGTCTTAAATGGACTGCCTTCTCGTTGTCCTGTAGAGTCACTACCATAGGTTGGATCTACGATGATGATATTCTTTTGTCGAGACTCGCCATAGAGGGATCCGTGACCAACTTTTCCACTGCACACACAGATACCGGGAGGTCCTGGAGGTCCCTGAGGTCCTGGAATCCCCGGATCACCTCGTTCACCTTTAGGTCCTGGAGGTCCCGGTGGACCCGGTGGTCCTTGAGGACCTGGAGGTCCCACAGGTCCTGGAAGTCCTCTTTCTCCTTTCTCTCCGGGAACTCCTTGAGGTCCCCGAGGACCTTGAGGGCCAATCTCTCCTTGAAGACCTCGAGGTCCTGTTGGTCCGACTGGACCTGGAGGTCCTTGAGGTCCGGGAGGACCTCTTTCTCCTCGAATTCCTTGGAGTCCCGGAGGTCCCTGATCACCCTTAGGTCCTCGAAGTCCTTGAGGTCCAGGCGGTCCGGGGGGTCCTTGAGGTCCTGGACAACCCTTCTCTCCTCTCAAACCTCGAGGTCCTTCGGGTCCTGGAGGTCCCACAACAACACGATAATAGAAGTTCTTGCATCCTGGACAGACGTCAAATGAATCTGAGATCGTTTGAGTCGAGGAAGGACAGGATGAGGTTGAGGGATAGAAGCTTGACGAGGAAGTCGAGGAAGGACAGGATGAGGATGAGGTTGAGGGATAGAAGCTTGACGAGGGGGTCGAGGAAGGACAGGATGAGATTGAGGATGAGAAAGAATATCCTGATTCGGAGGAGGGATAGAAACTCGACGAGGAAGTCGAGGAAGGACAGGATGAGATTGAGGATGAGAAAGAATATCCTGATTCGGAGGAGGGATAGAAACTCGACGAGGGGGTCGAGGAGAGACATGAAGTCCCAGTCGACGTCGGAAAGGAAGAAGGACCGGAACTTGAGGAATTAGAGATGGAAGAGAAAGAGGGATGACATGACGGGGACGATGAAGAATCGGACCGCGTTGAAGAAGAGGAAGAATCATCTGATGATGTCGATGTATATGAAGACTCCTCGGAATAGGACTCGTCATGGGAAGAACATAAACTTGTAGAGGAGGAGGGACAGGAGGAAGAGAAGTCTGACCCCGACGAGGAGGAAGGACAGGAAGAAGATGGCTTTGATTCCACGGAACCTGAAGAGAAATGGGTCGAGGAAGGACATGAACTAACGAACGATGATGGACACGTTGAGAAAGAGCCTGAACTTGACGTCGATGGACAGGAGCTTCGTGTCGAAGAGGGACATGTCGAAGAGGAAGAAGATGGACAACTATCATAGGTGTATGTGCTGAATTCATTTAGAGATGTTGAGGGACAGGAAGAAGATGGGCAGCTGTCATAAGTATATGTACTGGATTCATCGAGAGATGAAGAGAGACAGGAGGATGAAAATGATGACAACTTTTGAGCACACTGATGGCAAAAAGGGTTAGTCGCGACACATGAAAATTCATCATGATTACAATTGTTCCGAGAAGACCGATTAAAAGTTCGATATAAATCCGTCCATTTCATGGAGTCGATCGAACTTGACATTTTAGAATACGCAAAAAAAAATATTCCTGTCTTGACTTTTATCATGGACATTTTTCAAGGATAATAAATACTATTGACGAGACCTGACGATAGTTTGTTATGAGTCAGAAGTCAGAGCGGAAATTTTTGGCATCGAGAGATTACTTGACTGAACGGACCAGACATTATTTTCAAGAGTCAGGCGAACAAAGGGAGAAGCCCGTGTTACTTCATTGTTAAGACGAACGTTCCAGGAAGAGTCAAGTTTGATTTTGGATGTATCAACGATTTGTCCGGAGATGGAACTACATTCGACATATTCGAGATTTGTATATGTATGAGAGGGAAGTTCAATGTTAATATTGTCTCCATACAAAATATCGATTCCTGAAATCGTTCCTTCAAGTAAACGCAAGGTAAGATTGGAACAGCGTGACGTCACAATATGGTTAATCTTTCCTGTAATTGTGACATCATTATGAAAGAGACCGTCGAGAATATAGGAGTAGGAGTGATTTTGAGGCGTTATACGAAGTTTCTCATGTTTACGTACACACATTTCCAGAGGTGTTTGACTTTGAAGGAGAGGAGATGTAAAGTGGATTGATGGACTGGTTCCTTCAATTACCGTCTCTGTATAGAATGGAAACCTCTGACGAGTGTTTGAAAGAGACCCATGAAGTGTAATGATCAGTGATTGAGACTTTTGAAGTGTACTCTTCAGATTTTGGATGATCTCCTCACTCGGATAAACGTTAGAGTATTTCAGTTGGACTTTCATTTTAAACTCGGTATAAAGAAGTCCTTTATACTGAGTCATAAATTTATATTTGGTAATTAGAAATCATCGATATACTCATCTTCGGTGTAACGTTTAACCGTTTCTTCATCGTGGACTTCAAATCCAACTCCTCCCAGTTGTCTGGCCGTGACGAAATATTTAATTCCAGGTTGTTGAGAAAGCTCAATGAGTTTCTCCGTGTCATTCTCTCTCCGAATGAGAAAGACTCGACGACAAACATGTTTGGCCAGATTTCGTCGAGAATAGGGTAAGTAGACCTGATACATCTTATTCAGATGTCGATATTCAAGAAGAAGAACGTTATCGTTCCAAAACGAAACAAGTGTTGGTCGAGAGATCCAGTAACGAAGAAATCCTCTCAGAATATTGTAATAGGAAGATAACCACGCATAAATTCCCTGTCTTACTGCTGACAACATTTCTTTTCTGAACTCGGATTTCAAGTCAAGCGATTTCAATTTAATGTCATCTTTTTGGAGACTTTATGCTCCAAAAAGATATCGATTAGACAACCGGAATTTTAAGATATTGTTGTTTAACTGGAGCCAAGAGAAGATTGGGCGTCGGAACATAGATATGTTTCTTGTCATGATACTCTTTTAACGTGAGACTTCCCTCATTTTGTTTTAACAGTCGATAGTGGGGCGCCTCTCGAAGAGGACCGGCGTCGGGATACATGACACTATACAAGTGTCTTAAAAGTTGCTCCGAGTCCATATAGAGAGCATTACGATACCGATAGTTCAGAGAGAAGTTCCGTTTTAACTCAGCAAGAGCACATTCACAACTACACATACATCCATCAAGGTAATAAACAAAAATTTCTCTTCCATCTTCATCTCGATGGACATCGAGTCTGACCGGAATTCCAAGTGCAATATGATCAAACGACACTCGACACCAGTCACAGACACCACCCTTGAGAGTTTCTCTTCCCTCCTTTGTAAAAAGATAATACCGCTGATGATTTGTCGTGGCAACCGTTTGAAAACTGTTCCCCTTCGTCCGAAACATGTAGATCTCATCTTCAGGATTGGAACTGATGGAGGACGAGACAACTGGAGAAATTAAAGATATGTTAATCTTTTCCGTCGGGATTTGAATACGTGGAAAGGTACCATTGATATACTGATCCATAATTCGACTTGGATCGAGTCCCCTCAACAAAAATGTCGGATTCACCGTCAGAAGAGGGCTTGAATTTGAGAACATTTTTGAAATACAAAAAAGATAATTCTCCAAAAAAAATTCAAATGTCTCACGGCTCCTCTCCGAGAGTAGACAATGTTGGACACCTTACTCTCTACGTCGGACCCATGTTTGCAGGAAAGAGTTCCCGTCTTCTCCACGATTTAACTATGTATGCTGATATTGGTTATTCCGTCCTGTATATCAATCATTCTGACGACACTCGTGGAGATGTCTTTTCATCTCATAGTAGTTCGACGAGACAACTCTCCTCGAAGATTACCTGGAAAAAGGTGTCGTCTCTTGGAAGTGTCGATATCTCCAAGTATGATGTTATTGGAGTCGATGAATCTCAATTCTTTGATGATCTCTACTCCTGTGTCTCATGGTGGGTTCATGAGCAAAATAAGATTGTGATTTGTGCCGGTCTCGATGGTGATGCCTTTCTCCGTCCATTTGGTCATATTCTTGAACTCGTTCCTCTCTGTGACCGCATTATCAAACTGACCGCCAAATGTTACCAGTGTCTTAAAGAGTCACCCCGAAATCTCGTCGACGCCCCCTTTACTATGCGTCTCGACTCTTCAAAAGAACAGAAAGTTATCGGGGGAGCTGACCTCTATATTCCGGTCTGTCGTCATCACTATCGAATGGCGTTCTCGGCGATCTAATTCCGTTATAATATGTTCTTTCATCGAAGAACATATTATAGATAAATGTTAGACGGAAACCTCTTCCGAGATAGGAAGAATGACCAGTTTCGCTTGACGAGGTGGTCGAGACATCTCGGAAACGGGAGACGGAAGATTCTTATAGAGGAGAACAAGACGTGACAAATATCGGATTAAATTATATTGAGATAAAATGTCCCGCCCACGTTCTCCCAAAACATTCTTCACATTAAGTAAGAAGTCAAGACTCTGTCCCTCTCTTTCTTCATTTGCCAGAAGCTTCACACTCGGACAATAGGCGAAGAGACGTCGACACGTCTCATGTTTAAGAACCCGTAAATCATATGTTAACTTTTCTCCTTTATATGTCTCCGGAAGACGACAGGGCGTCTGTTTGAAATCCAGAAGATGAGGATTTCCAGCCACTCGAGGAAGATAATCGATAGAACGATACGTCTTCATTAATTTGAAGGCACGCTCAATTCCCAACTGTTTGATACTCTCGTTATAGTCACATCCTGCCATGATCGCAAGATCCACAAGTGTCGAAAATGGAATTTCCAGGCTCTGAAGAACATCCCGAAGTGACACCGTCATCACTTGATGAACCTTTGATTCCGTCTCCGGAGAGATGACGGCCTCCGTAAACTCGGTAAGAAGAAGAGGACATCCATGAATTAACGTGTCAGTATCCGCTGAAAACACCGCCGTCACTTTCCCCTCGATACAGAGAGAAGCACAAAGCTGTTCCGCCTCTGATTTCGCCCGCAAAATTGGAATTCCAATTCCATGAAGAAGAGACTTCAAAAGTTCCAGTTCAACTGGATCAAGATAAAAACACTGTCTCATTAAGCTCCGAAGTCGATTAATGTGTTCGGGAGTTCGACTGAGAATATCCAGAGATCGAAGTTCCTCCTTCAACTTCACTATCTCCGAAAAAAGAGACTGCTTCTTTTCCCGTCGCTGTCTCCGAGTCTCCTCCTTTTCTTCCGGATACTCTCCATCAAAGACAAAAACCGGAGTAATTCCATATGTCAGCCAGAGACAAATCGAATCCATCACGGACGTTAACCACAGTTTAAGTATCTGACTCCGATCCGGATCGGATACTGCCACATCCGTCACATCAACAACTCGTCGATGTGCAACTGACAGTGTCGTATAAATCCAATTGTTTGCATCAATCGCTATCCTCTTCCCCGAAAATTGGGTTAATGGACGTGGAACAAAGACAGACCGACACTTACTTCTCAATAGCTCATTTAATTTTCCAATTCCCATATTCGATATCCTTTCGAGAAGAGAAGTTTCTTTCCCCGAACTTGTCTTTTCTTCATTTCTCCAAAGAGTCTTCCCATCGAAATCATTTTTAATCTCCTCTGAAAGAACAATCTTTCGTCCATCTTCCTCGCTCGATCTTTATTTTCCCCTCCCATCTCCAGGAAAAAGTCTCCTTAAAAAGAGACTCCTCTCTCTAGTAAATAGAAATGTTCCGCTCTCCGAAAAGTAATTCTCGTTTTTCGTCTTCCTCGTCCTCTTTCGGCCCTTGGTCATCTCCAGTTCCAGACTCCGTTTTCCCAACGGAACTTCCAACCAATGTAATTCACGTCGGAACGGACGGCTCAATTAAACAAACTCTTGTTAAACCGACAAACCGTGTCTTCAATCGGTTTTCACCATCTTTTCATTCAAAAGTTGTTTCATCTTCCGCATCTTCTCCTTTAAATATTCCTGAACCTGTCATGCCCAATTCTTCTTCAGTTGAATCTATCATTGATGAACTCCAACCTAAAACATCCGATCAACCCTCTCCGCCATTCCTCCGTCGTGAAGACCTGGCCGAATCTGTCCGTCTTTCCGTCCAAACCTACCTTCAAGATCTCTTCACATCTCCCTGGCTCTCGAACACGGACTTTGGTCAACGTCTTCTTAAAGCTCTTCATCGGGAACCCTTTCCATCCCAAGAAGACATCCAACCTCCTCTCTCGGAAACTCATCCTTTTCCACAAAATGTTCCTCCCCCGAAAGAGGATTTCAGAGAAGACAACATGCCAATTCTTTCTCACGACGAGAACCTGGAATTTATCCCCTTCTTTAATAATGAACTCTACATTACCAATGATAGTAAAACCGAACTGAAAAACAATTCTCTCCGAATATTCGTTGAACTCGCGGGTATTCTTTCATCGGAACCAAAAATTTACCCCTTCGGCCGAGAAGATGCCAGTCGAATCCGTTCCATCCCACATCAACCTATCATTTTCACAATCACCAATGATAATCGAGAAAATATCGGAATTGCTCATGGTCATCTTTCTCTCGAGAATAACATCTACGTTATCACCTTCTCAGAATTTACGGTCAATGGCACTTCCGTCCCCTTTGAAACCTTTGAATTACCCATAGCAATGTCTTCCACTCTCCTTCTGTCTTAACTCTCATCGACTTTGAATCTTCACACTCTTCAAGTCGAAAGAAAAACAGGAAAATAAATAAACATTAAAATTATGCGAGTTTCCTTGATTCATCTAATTATTATTACTCTTCTTCTTCTCGCCTACGTTATCTGGTCCGAGTATGGATCTCAAGATATGCTTCATAAAACCTGTCACAACTCCACTCTCCCCATGACCGAGTCAGACTCTCTCCTCGAAGGAATCGATAAAACAATTGAAACCGTCCGAAAAAATCACACCCTCGTCAATTGGCGACTGGCCTTTTTTGTTGCTCTTATTACAGTCTTCCCCATTTCCTTCTTTCTTCTTCATCGCAGTCCCTCTGGTTTTTCATACTTGGTAATTCTTCTTCTCATCTTTATCATTGTCTATTTTGCCTTTGTTTGGACTCAAGCTCAATGGTGGGGGAAGTGGGACTCCTTTCTGGAAGAAAAACTTTACTCTCTCCGAAAACGTTTTCTCTCTTCGTCCCCGACACGTAAGAAAGAAAAACCAATTCTCAATACCCAATCTCGACAGTCTCATCTCGATTCCTATTAATTCGACTGCAACTTCTTTTTCTCCTTCTAAACTTCATAATATCGAAGCCAGATGATGTGTCTGTCACCATTTCCTTTTCTTATAAAATCTTCTCTTCAGCTTTTTCTCGAGTCTGAAGAGATTTATATCTTTTAACTCATCTTCTCCACGATGTCAAGATATCTTCAGAATTGGATTTATGGAAAATATTTGTACGGAAAGACTCTCCATCGACGGGTGTTCGCTCGAACGAACGTTTTAAGATTTCCGACAATATCGAAATCGGGAGATCGAGAGAAGAATTCGGGTTAGAATTTGACTTTTTTTCAAGTCGATTTTTGGGGATAATTAGTAAGAATTTCATATCGGAAAGAAAGATGTCTTCAAAGAGGAAGACATATTCGATGGAACAGATACGGAAGGCTTTGACGTTAATCGCGTCAATACCGCCCTATTATACGATTAATGTTAACAATATGACGTTGATGCCACATCGGACGATTTCGAGTGCGGCACGACGTATGTTAATGAGAGAGAATCGACATAAGACCCTCGATCGAATTGAGGAAATCATTGACATGACATTAGGACTTCTTAAGAAAGAGCTCGATCTTGTGATTCTTCTTAAAAATACGAAGACGGGTCTCCAAAATCTCAAAGAAACGACCTATGCATCTGATAAAGAGATCTGTTATCGAATCGATGGATGTCTCAAGCGAATTGAAAACGCCTGTACTCGAGTCGAGAATCAGATCGTCACGTCAATTGAACAGATTCCGCGATGTTTGGAACTTCTTCAATCACGAGTCAACGTTCATGAATATGATGATATGATACTGGCGCGTCAGACTCCAATTATGCAAAGTCCCCAGGTTCAGACCCCGGATAAAACTCCCATTGAGGCATCACGGGAGGGATCCGCACCTCCAACTCCACCTTCAACTCCTCAATATCGGTCTCCAATTAAAGAAGAGACGCTGCCAGAAAGTCAGAAGCAGTGTGACCGATTGAAGAGTGAGACAGAGAAAACTGGCTCTTCCTCGACGATTTCATCGCAGGACTATAACATTCCGTCCTACTATTTGGTGGCTCCCTATAATTATTACTTAATTCGCCACTTTTCGTCTCGATTCTCCATGGCATTTGCGAAATTTAATCTTCTTAACAACTTTCCCTCATCCTCCGAAGATGAGAATGAGAATGAGAATGAGAATGAGAATGAGAATGAGAATGAGAATGAGAATGAGAATGAAAGTGGAACAAAGTCTGATGACCGCTTCGATCTTGAAATCGATTAAGCGTTTTCTTTTTTTTCCGCGTTGGGAAAACGTCAATAATAAAAATAAAGGACAGTCTCGATCATGAGAGAACACCTTTACTATGTCTTGAGAGACATAGTAAAGATTCGGAACGTCAATCGCGATGGGACTTATGTCAGAGGTTCCAGAGGTTCCAGAGGTTCGGGATTCCCTTGTTTCATCTGCTCGGTCTTAATACTTTCGGCAACTTGATCAACTTCTTTTGCTTTTTCCTGTTCTTGTTCGAAGGCACGATGATCTCGAACGAGCCGGTAAAGCGAGGCTCCATTCTCTCTCGAGAGGTAGGTATATATCTGACGATGTGTGAGATCTGACACTGTAAGCTTTTGTCCACTTCGAGAAATGTTCTTTCCACGATTGTTCTTGTCCCGGGCAACCTTTCTTGACGCTTCAATGAGATTTCGGGCCCGTTCCGGAATCGGAAGAGAATCAATGTCATTTTGTTCCTCAAGAGAGACTAGCCACTTGTAAACATCGTCCCAATCCTTCATAATCTGAGCGTATTCATTCACGACATCATACTGGCGATGAAGGGGAATCGCCATCAAAAATCCTAACCAAATATTATAGTATCGATCGGATTGTGTTTCAAGAGGAACTCGAACATTTCGTTGAGGCCAGACGATAAACGGGCCCTTTGTTTGTATTGACTTCACAACCTCTTCATAGGGATACGGAGTCATCAGGGGATATCGACTGACAAAGTCTTGATAGCCCTCTCGAGTCTCCGTTCGAGCATAGGAACCGTCTAAGAGCTGGAACTGACGATATCTTAAATTCGGCTCATTATTTCTCATTCCACATCTCCACTCATACGCCTTCGACTGGACTTTGAGAAGACTTGATATGTTACCCTCATCATCGAAACAGTAGATGATGACAAACTCTCCCGTTCCCAGACGAGGATCAAGAGTCGAATCATCAAACTCTTTATAAAATCCAAACCTCAAGTGATAATTCGCCATCTCAAGAGAAATGGGCGACGGCGAATAGAGAACCGGCTCCATAATCCTCTCCGGAAGCTCCTTCACGGTCGGCGGAACTCGAACGTCTGGATCAATCCACCCAGCGTTCGGTCGAGGATCCAGATCAAACTCTTCTTGTGTAACTCCCGACGGAAGTTCTCCATTTGGCCCCGTTTGTTTATATGGACACTCCTTCTGATCCAGAGACCAGAGTTTCTTGTATCCAAGATACACCATATACCCCGGCCCAATCATCTGTTTTGACACGATAAGAACATCTGGATGAACCATCAAGAAAATGTGACAATAAGGACTATAGCGCGACTGAGGGTTAAAAAGCATTTCATCAGTTGGCCCCTTCAACTCCTTATACATCTCAAGAAATGTCTTTGAAGAACCCCACCGTGATCGAGAAATATCCAAACGTCGATGTGTCGTCCGATACACAATACCATTATGTTTAAAGATCCGAATTATGGTTCCCTCAAACCCATACTTTATCTGAATCTTATTCGGATCCAGCTTGTATTCAGCTCGATTCAGATCTGTCAGATGAATGCATCCATCATAGGACACCTTCAGACTTGATGCATTAACCGTCGGAGTGTAACCATACGATTGACACACAATCGCCCGCGCCGAAAGATCAATGACAATTCCTCGTAACCAGCCGTATTTTGCCAGATTGGCCTCGGAACTGTAATGAATTAGATATAGGTTCCGATCGGGATCCGATGAAACAATATCCCATGCATCCGTATTGGGAATATTAAGAATGTTCGCAACCTCCTGTTTAATATCACCTGACATGAATTCTCTTTCTCTTTTCGCTATTCGATAAGAATATTTCCTGAAATCTTTTTTTCATTTCATCGAAAATCAATTTTATATCGTCGACAGAAATCTTGAATAACGAAATAAAAATATTCCCGAAGAAAAATAGTTCCCCCTTCCAATGAAAAAACAAAGATTGTCCTCGGATTGGACTTCGTTTGGATATGACGTTAAGGCGACACGTCATATCCAAACGCGAACACACTCTTAACAAGAAAAACGTAAAGATCCTTGCCGAGGTGTGGAAAATCGACTTTCCCGATACTCTAAGCTCCAGTCCTGTCTCTGTCGCTAATGGTGTTGCCTATTTTGCGGCCGGTTGGCGTTTTGACAGCCCAACAGGTCCCCGCTTCTTCGCAGTCAAGGCGGCAACCGGAGAGATTATCTGGGAGCGCAGTGCCGACATCTTGGCAGAAACAATCAACTCTCCACAACCCGTTGTCTCTCCCCGACACGGTCTCGTTTACTTTATTGCATCTTATAATACTCAACCTTCGACCGTCTATGCCCTTCAAATCCCAGATGGAACAATCGTCTGGAAAAAAGACATTTCCAATATTCCCTTTACGATGGTACTTGGATTCCCCGCCCTTGTTGATGATATTCTTATTGTTCTCCTGTCAAGGACGGAAAATGAGTTCCTGCCTCCACCTTATTCGACCCGAGGAGCTGTTCTCGCTCTCAATGCCTTAACTGGAGAGATACGATGGAGATTTGAAACAACTCCCGAACCCTTTGCACCAGGAGGTGGAATCTAAAGGAGCGTTTCTTTTGATCCTCAGCGCAAACTTCTCTTTGTCGGAACGGGACAGAATTATCAAGCAATCCCTCCCTACCTCTTCCTAACCCAATTATTGCGACCTCTCTGACAGTTGCCGAGGGAACTCTTTTCTTCGCAACAGGATTTGGAGCTCCTCCTTATAATCTTGCCGTTCGAGCCTGGCGTCCCAACTCCTTTTCCGAGAAAAGACGACACTATCTTCCTTCAAAGAGAAGATAGAAGACACATTAGAAGATAGCATTTTCATTACCGAAAGCGATTGCTTCAGGAGTGCCTGGAACAAGAGGAGCGGACGAAAGTGCACCCAGAGGAAGAGGATTTGTAAGACCAACGGGGAAGTTCGGATTAACTTGAGCTGTGGGAAGACGAAGAGCTACGGAACCTTCAACCAGACTTTCACCTGTCTGTTCGACAGCATTTCCGGCAATCGTCAGTTGGCGTTGTTGAAGTGTGCGACAGATGGCGTTAATATCACCATAGGTAACGAAGGCGATATGATAGACACGGTGTTGGCCAAGATTTGGATCATACTCTCCCCGAATATTGTCAATATAAATGGCCGCAAATTTCGAAGGATCATTATCACGAAGACCGAGGAAAGCAGCATAACCAGCTCGAGGATCAACGGAACGACTGGAAAGAATACGGACAGCACATCGGAAGTCTTCATATTTACGATTCTTATGACGATATGTCGAGGAGAGAGAGCAAACAAGACGATTTAAAATTGCATGAATCGCACATTTCGGAAGATGATCTCTACTTTTGCACGGTTGGCAAGACATACTTTTTGTTAGACTCAGATTTTAGTTCATAAATTTCTTTCTATAAAGTTTCTTCAATAATGCGATGCTAAATATAATTCTGTTAACGAGCTCTGAAGAGGGTCAACGGGTAATTGACCTTGTGAAATCCCTGAAACATTGACATTTCCGGAATAATATGGCATTTGATAGGTCGGATTAACCATGTCATCCAAAATGGTCAGTCGTTGTTGAGTCCCTGAACTTGTTCCTCTTGGTATTTGTCGCGACATATTGGGAGAAACCGCCTCTACAATATCTTGTTGGATCATGGAAGTCCGACCAGCTTTGGGGAGAGAGTTACTCGTATTTCGAGGCAAAGAATTTGAATCTCGTCGCGATCCTTTCTCTTTTCCTGGCTCTCGTGTCTCACCCCTCTGTTGAAATGAGAGAGAATCCTTCTTATTTATACTTGCCGTTTCGGAAGGAGCTCGAGACTGAGAACGAGAAATCGGAACTCCATAAAGCACTTTACACGATCGTGTCGAGGATGAAATTTCTAAGGTTAGAGCCCACGCATGATATCCGTCACGATCATAGTATTTTTCCGAGATGACAAGTTGGAGTTTGCCACCTGGAAAATAAAGATTATCTGGATTTGGACTCCTCTTTGGAACTAAAGAGTAGCGACTATAATCACGAAGTCGAGATATAATCGCATTTGTTGCGTCAGATACAGATCGACGCTTATTCACAACTTCATTAAAGATTAAGACAATCGAACTGACAAGAATATGAAGTTCCCAATCATTGACTCCATTTGTCTCTTTATCGAGTTTCTGTCCCATCTTGAAAAGGTCTTCCTTTTTAATTTTAAAGACGCCTTTTTTTGCTTTATCTTGTCTTCGAAATCGAAGTATTAAGACCTAGCGCCAAAATTGATTTCTTGAAATACCCCTTTATCTTCTTGGAGATAAATGAGTGCTTCCTCTCTTCTTCCAACATCCCAGCGCCGTCAGGCAATTAACACTTATAAAGCTCTCGCCAAATTAAAACCTCCTCCAGATCAGGAATACTCCGTTCTCGCATACTTTCTTGCCGAAAAACCGGAAAATGTGTATGGATTCTATATTCCACTCGGAAACTATCCAACCAAGGAACAAGCCATTAACCGAGTTAAACACATCATTGAAATCACGGGACACAAGTCTATCTTTGTTATGAAAACCTGTACTTGGCAAGCTCTCGACGATCAAGTTCGTCATGACCGTACCGAATACATCCCCGTTGATATGAATGGAAAACTGCTTCAACAATACCAAAAAGATATTGCCGCTGAAAATGAACGACTTGAAGAACGAAAACGAATCGAGGAAGAACTTCTTTCCGAGAGAGAAAATGAACAAGATCCCACCACCATCGATTCCTATATTCATAATTGGTATGTTGCAATTAAAAATCGTGCCACTTACTCCTATTACAGTTCCGAGGCTCTGAAAGCGAAAGAAAACTTTGACAAACGTGTTTCAGCCATTCGAGATCAGTATGCACGTCAACCCGACTTCGATGAAAAGTGGCTTCCTCTTCTGAAAGAACGTCTCACTCGTCGTAATGAGGGACATATTTATGAAATGATCGTCAAAGCCGTCCATGAAATTCATGATGAAGTTCTTCCTCCATTTGAGCAGCCAGAGTCTTCAGCTCCCAATACCTCTCTTCCTTCGGAGAAACAAGTTTCATCGAGCAATTCTTCGGGAAACACTTCTTCCGACCCTCCAACAAAAGATCTCCCCGTCCCCGAAACCACAAATCCTCCTCCTCTCACAAAGAGTCAGCGAAAGAAGTTGCGTCGGAAAAAACGTGTCACCATTAATCCAGTTCCCCAAGTCGCCGAAAATTCAGCTCAGTAAATATTAGATAGACTTCTTCTATCTAATATTTTTTTTTTATTCTTGGAGACGACCTTGGTTTGCAAGTTGATCTGCCCTCTCATTATACGAATCGCCGGCGTGTCCCGGAACATACTCAAAGACAATCTTCCAGTTTGACGAGGCTTCGGTCAAGTGTTGATGAATTATCTCAATCTCTTCTCGATTAAGAACGGGCTCTCCTCGACTCGTCTTCCAACCATTCTTTAGCCATCTGTTAATCCACGACGTCAAACATCCTATCGCATACCGAGAATCCGTCCGAATTCGAATTGTCCCAGTCGACGTTGGCAGTTGATGACGAAGTTCCAAGGCCTTTCGAATGGCATAGAGCTCCGCCTTCTGATTCGTACAGGGAGTTATTTGAACTCGACCCTTCTCCTCTCGAATCACATCCTTTCTCACAACAACAATGCCATATCCTCCAATTCCATTGGCACAGGATCCATCCGTATAGATAGTATAGTCATAAGTTTCCTCCTCCTTCTCCTTCTCCTCCTCTTGAGAAGGATTTTCTTTTCGGAAAACCGATGTCCAGTCAGTCTGAGTCTTCCTTCGTCTGAACAAGGGGAAATTTTTATCTCTCTTCTTCGTCGTCTTTTCGTCTGAATCGAGATCGAGTTGTCCTTTCATAACACTGTATACTTTCTTCTGCTTGAAAGAAACAGACGAAAGATAATATTTTTCTCCTCGAAATTCCAGAGAAATCTCGACGTTAGAGAATCATGCCAAAAGGAATTTCTTCCTTCGGCCGTTTCGATGTATCATGAGTGATGAGTACAGAAAGGGCCGAATTTAACATGGGAAAAGTAATTTGAGAGGCGACAAAGTTTGAGTCGGACTCAAGTGTGGAGAAGTTTCGGAAAATGTAATCAGAGTAGGCAAGTTTACAGTAGAAAGCGAGTTTCCCTGTATCACCACCAAAGTTGGGAAAAGAGTTCCGATTTCGCAGAAAAAAGTCAACCAGATTAATCGATGGATCAAGAGTCCACCCATGTTGTGATAACTGCGACAGAAAAATTTGGGCAAGACCTGCCGGAGAGTAACCTTCAATCTCAAGAACCCAGGAACAACGACGCTTGAGTCCCGGTTGATATTTAAAGATGGTCTCCTGCATGAGATCCTTATATCCGGCAAAGATGATAATAGCCTCTGGATGCTCACTCATGAACTTATTAAGAGTTGTCAGAGCTTCAAGACCAAAGGTGTCACGTTCTCCCGTAACGAGAGAGTAGGCCTCATCAATAAAGGTGACTTTTCCCTCTTTTAGATTTTTCAGAAGAAGATTATACGTCTTTATAGCAGTATGACCAAGATATTCCGCAACAAGATCTTGTCGACTGACAATGACAATGGGTATATCTTCTTTCTCGTTATCCTTTTCTTTTTCTCCACTCTCATCATGACAGATCTTCTTACTGAAGACGTCATCGGCGTCACTTCCTTCGACAGACGTATCTCTTGAAATCTTTCCAGCCGTAAATTTCAGTTCTCGGATTATCGTCTCAATGTCATCCCACTCCTTATTTATTAATCGGTACTTCTCGGTCTCTTTTGTATTTCGAAGTATTGACGGAACATCAGGTCGTACCCGGCAAATCTGTTTCTCCAGTTGAGATAGCAGATCGTGTTGATGAAGTGACATTTCCTTAATTTGCTGACATTGTGTCTGATAGACAGAAATCACCTTCCGAAGTGTCACAATACGACTGAGATAAGCGTCTTCCTTCGTCTTCCAGGAACTGCTATCCTCACTTTCCGAAGAAGATGAGATACCCGACATCGGCTTAATAATCCCAAGAGATGTCCAAATCTTGGCCAGAATGACACCAAGTTTAGTTTTACCCGTCCCCGGCGGTCCATAAATGACAACACTCATCAGATGATCTTCAAATGTCACGGCGGGATTTCTCATCGCATTCTGAACAATGAGAAACTGAAGCTGTTGAAGAATCGACTTTTTAGCTTCCTCCATCTCAATAAGATTATTAAGGTCCGTAAGTGCAGATAAAAGTAACTTGGGATATTTAATCGATGAAATTAAGGAATCTCCATTATCAATAAGAATCTTAAGTTGAGAAATAAAAACTTCTAAGGTAAGAGTGGACATCTTTTACTTGTCTTCTTATTTTCACTTCCTAATTTCTCTTCCTCTTATTCCCGTTTGACAAATAACTTAAAATCTTTTAACTCTTTAAAGAAGAAATTGAAATTTTTGTTTTGATGTCTTCTTCTGTTTGTCTCTTATAAGATCGGAATCTTCTTTCAACGATACCTATGGAAAATTTGGAAGATGCCACAATTCTTATGAAACTAATCTTTGATGCAATTTCAACTGATAATTCTCTTGACGTCTCCATCTGGATTAAACGAATTCCCCTTGAAAAACTTGACGTTGACACTTCTGATACAATTCTTAACCAGTTCCTTACTGCCTGTGCCGCAGCCAATCGCCATCTCATCGCCCGAATCATCTTTAATGAATTCGTCGAAAACAATGCCAGTGAAGAAGTCTTACCTCTTCTTACATATATCTTTACCAAATACCGATTCTCTGAAAATCTCCTCGCTTTCATGGCTCGTGTCTATCCAGAAATCACCTTTTTCGAACATGTCACAAATCTAATCTCCTTTGATCAAGGACCCATCGTCCCTATCGCCATGAAACGCCTTCTCCAAATCTATGGTGAACAATCTTTCGACACCTATAAAGAACTTCTTGATGTCGCTCGTGAAGAACAAAATGATGATATGATCGACTTCTTAGAGTCAAAACTCGATGAAACAGCTCCCTTTGCCGAGCGTCCTCCTTGGGTCAAAAACTTTGTCGTCTGGGATCTCACGGGAACTTTAACCTACTCTGACATTCCCAGTGGTTATCTTCTCGCCCGACCTCGCAATCGTCCGGAGGCCCCCAAAGCCGACGACCTTCCCTATGAAGATGAAATCATTGTCCCCCCCTCCGATCCAATTCATATCCAGCTCCCATCCAATGAAAAAGCAACAGAACTTCTTACAGAGGGTCTTCGAGAACTCGGCTTTCCTCCGGAAGATATCGAAATCGCTCAAGACACCATCCGCTCTCAACTCAATATTTCAACCGTGGAAGAAAAGTATCTCCTTCTTGAAGGTTTTATCAAGGAAAACATCAAGTTAGATCGTCTGACAAGTGATATTGCCCGCTTCCGTATCTTCGGCCCTGCCAATCCCATCTTTGATGTCCCTCTTCCAGAAGAAGAGGAAGACGTCGAAGATCCCACTTCACCCTCTCATGAGTGGGAATCTCGCATGTTCACAAGTACAGAGTTCGACCGTTATGATCCAGATCTCGAAATCGTCGATGATGACGTCGACTGGTTTACCGGAAACTGTGACGTCTGTCATCTTAAAATTGCCAATCGTTACTGGGCCATTCGAGCTCCTCGACCCCACGGCAGCTGGGAAGGTGTCTACTGTTCCAAAAATTGTATTCTGGCAGACTACTCCACAAATGTCCCTGATATTGCTCGTGACGCCCTTGTCGATCGCATTCTCGATCAATTGGAAAATTTCGGTATTCAGGATCGACTCATCCGCTCCTAAAAAATCTTACCTGTCTCAATAACAGATAAGATTAATACTCAATACTCAATACTCAATAATCAGTCTCATCCTCTATCTCAGAAATGTTGGAATCCTCTTCCTCCATCTCCTCTTCCAAATCCCCCTCCGTCTCACTCCGAACATCTTCTGTCTGTTCCTCTCCCTCCGTCTCCTCTCCCATCGGAGGAGGCGGTTCCTCCCGAAGAACTGGCGGAGGCGGCGGAAGAAAACTTCCACTCTCAAGAATTCGTCGCCAATTTGGCGTCGAAAGAATGTGCACACACCGACTTCGAGAATAATCATACTCCAATTTTTCCAGTTCCTTTGATAAAATCTCGAAAAACCCTTTAACAATCCCATAATCACTCTTCATCCGATTTTTAAGCTCCTTAAGTCTCTCAATCTCCCTCCGATTCCACTGTCGATAGGCCTCCATTAACTCCGCCGTCAGCTCCCGATTGTTTATCGATGGCATATCATTCCGATCAATAAATAACGTCGGTGGAACCTTCACCCCCCTCTGTCTCTCGTCTCTCTCAATTCCCAAATAGCATTTCGTCTCCTTGTCATACTTAATGTGAGAAAACCCCTCCATCCACTTCCGAAACTGTCTCTTCTTGACCTCCACGTTTATTTCTCTCTCTTGGAGATACTTTCGAAAGTGACGTCGCAAGTGTCGGGCCCGAATCCTCGACCCCTCATTCTCATAATAAAATCTGTCTAAAAACTCCCGCAAGATCGAAACAATATCCGTCATTCTCTTTTCCTCAATTATTCAAAGAACAGAAAATTTAAACTCATCGAATTTTCATTTTAATCTTCCTTCTTTTTCTGAATCATCTCTTTTCTCTCTCAGGTTATTTCCACCCTCTTTCTGTTGACGCGCCTTGACATTCTCCGGAAGATAGTAGATAATATACTCCTTAATAAGATGTTCCGGAACATTATACGGCACCGTAATTAAATAAACTCCATTCCGATCACATGCCTCCACTTTAAACATGTCCCTTCTTATCCCCTGTATAAACTCCTCAAAGCTTTGTCCAGTCCAGTTCGGATACTGATAATGTGTTATCCCCGAATATTCCACCGCTATCTTAAGATCCTCATTATAACAATCAAGCTCAAGATTCCGCCCCGTCTCCGGATTCTTTAAAAAATCCGGCCTCACCTTCCCAAATGGTACCCCATAAATCTCCTCCATCGCCCGACAACATATCTCCTCTCCCCGAGAACTATACTGTCTCGTCTTCTGATATTGTGCCAAATGTCTCCTCTTCACCTCCTCTATCTTCTTCTCTCTCTCTTCTTTCTCCAATAAACCTTTCGATCTCTCTTCCAATTTCCTCTCTTTCTCCTTCTTCGTCTCCGATACCTTTGTCTCTGATACCTTTGTCTCCGGTACCTTTGTCTCCGGTATCTTTGTCTCTGGGATCTTTGTCTCTGGTGGTACCTTTGTCTCTGGTGGTACCTTTGTCTCCGGGACCTTTGTCTTCGAAAGTATCTTCTTTCTCCTCTCGAGAGTCTTCCTTCTCTCGCGAGACATCTTATCTTTCCCAGAATTCGAATCTCCCTCTCTTCCTCCCCAAACCCATCCCAAAAAAAGTAACACTCCCAACAACAATATTAAGGCCAGTTTCCATTCCATTATACGTCTTTAGTAACTTTCAGAGAAGTATTTTTAAGGAAGAGAATCTCGGATATTCTTAAAATGTCAACTCCTCTCTCAACCTTTCTTTCAGATAAACCTGGCGCCTTGATGATCTATCCACCCTCTCTCGATATCTCCTTCGTCCTCTCCGACTTCCATTCAAACAAGCGCCTTTCTCTTCAAGACAAAAAACCTCTCTTTATGGTCTCTCCTCATGTTAACCTTCCATCTCTCCTTCCCCGTGTCTCCTATGAAAGTCTCTCCCCTACACTCCTCGATAAAACTATCCTCTTCGTTGATGATATCTCTCTTTTTCTTCTGACGGCCTTCTCTCTTCCCCCCAACTCGTTCCCACCCTCTCTTTCCTCCACCATCCTCTTCTTCGTCACTCTCGGCATCTCCGAACAACAACTGTCCCAGCTTTCAACAATTCTCCCAGGATTACCTCACATTTATCTCTCCTATCTCCCAAATCGAATCCAACTTGGTTACGCCCTCATTTTAACTCACATGACTCCCACACAAAGTCAATCCTTCGATCTTGAACGTCAGAATGAACTCTATTTCGCCAATTCCTCTCTTCCACATCAATACGCCGCCAATACCTATCTTAAAAGTATGAAAATCGGTAACTATCTCTATCCCTTCCCCTCGACCTCTGTCGATACCACTTTCCCTCCAGATGATGTTAAAAACAACGGTGGATGGGTCACTCCTGACAGTCCCCTCAGTCCTAAAATCGCCCGACTCTTACAACTAGTTAAAGAAACACCCGGCCGTCACGTCATCTATTCACGATATAATGAACGTTATGGAGTCCAACTCCTCAGTGCCTTCCTCACCTTACATGATATCCCCCATATCCTCTTTCTTGATGACGATATAACCATGTTACATCGCTTTAACCAGGAAAACTATAAAGTCCTGCTTCTAAATGCCGCTCCTCCTCTCCCCATTTGGAATGTCTCCTCCATCCATTTCCTCGAAGGTTATACTCTCGACACCTTTAACTCTCTTCTCTCAAACATCTTCCGCGACAACAACTACCCACGCGGAAAACACCTCATCGTCATCTATAGTCACATCGCTTCCAAGGCCGATGGAAATAATGCCGCTGATATCTCCTATTACCTCCCCTTTGCCCAAAAAATCGAGGCTCTCGCCCAAACATATACAACACTTGTAGTCAACAGTCGCTTCCTCACTTCAAACAACCACCTCTAAAAAAGGATTTAACATCTTTTCTCCCGAAACTCCTCTTCAAAGAAAGAATTTCTTTCCTCTTCTCTTTTCCACGAATAAAGTAAAATAAACGAAATTTTTCTTTCTCTTCTTCCAAAAAGATGGCGGATTGTGTCTCTGTTTGGACTATCGCCTGGGGTATCTTCCTAGGATTCCTCTTTTTCGCGCTATTCCTCTTTCTTCTCATGGTTATTATGGGAATCGTCTTTGGTCCCAAAGCTGTCTCCGTTGTCAAAACCGCAGCTGATGGTATGGGACCCTTTCATGTCTCATTCCCTCGTTATAGTTCCCGATTCTAATTCACTCTTTCCAAAATCCTATTATCATTGCTCTTTCGTCTTACCGAAAAAGCAATGATGTTTCCATTGACCGAAGAAGATTAAACATTGACCTCTTCTGCTAAAATATCAACTGGAATCTCCTCCGGCACAATGTAAACCTCTTCATCATCATCCTCTCCTGATACAATTACCCGTAAATACTTGACAATATCGTCAAGTCTCTTCATTCCCTCCGGTGTCGGATTCTCCGCCAAAGATATAACCAGATCGATGTCCGACGGAAGCAGGTAAACCAAGCTTCTCCATGGCAACTCCTCATCGAATAAGAGTTCCGGAAATGACTCCGGAAGCGGCTGAGGATAAAACTGTATCTTCTCCTTAAAGTAGGACGGATCATCAATAACTTGAACAGCGAGAAGACGTCCTCGACGAACCGGCTCTCCTCGAAAGATGACATATCCCGTTTCCGTTGGAACAACAAGAAATCCCCATGTCAGTCCCACATTTCCTCCCCCGCTCCCATTCAGACTATAATTCGTCGCCACAACCAAAAACGCATTCGGCTCTTTATTTGGATCCTCAAGGTGACGATAGAACTCTACCCAAGTCATCCCCTCCGGCTTATATGCCTCCTGTCTCGGATGATATCTTTGAACTCTCAGGCGCCAGAAATAGTCGTCTCGACATACCCTCGCCCATTCCCGACTCGTCCGACAAAGTCGCGACAAATCTCGATTTGGCAATTTAACCGCAATCTCTTTTAATACATCCATTGGAAGTTCCATTTCGCCTCTCTCTTTTTCCTCGACTCCCTGAGAAGAAACACCATCAAACTCCGCCTCGGACAAAGGCGACAGCGGCCTCAAAGTCCTTTGACGAGAAAGTCTTCTTGGAGCCCGGTCGGGAGAAACACTCCTCCTTCGAAAAGACTCCCCAGAATATAGAGGCTCTCTCCGAATCAAACAACTTCCTCCCGAAAATGAATATCGCGATCGATCCCGTCCCAAGTCATCATGCTTCCACGTGGACATCTCCAAATCTCGATACTCTCTCCTTTTTTCCATTTTTGTAGGAACAAGAAAAAAATTTCTCCCTCCGAAAAATTTCGTAAATGAGTCATAACAAAAAATAAATTATTAAAAAAATCTTCCACATTTTCTCCGACTCCCTCTCTAACTCCCTTTCTAACTCCCTTTCTAACTCCCTTTCTAAGAAAAACTTGGAATCACTCGTATATCGCGGGGAAAAAAGTTCATAGAATGATATGCCTCTTTAAAATCAAACCAATCTCCTTGTCAATGACTCGACTCTTATTCTTATGAATTCATCGAGTAACGTCAGAACAACATTTCCCAAGTGAAACACCCAAAACCGTGCTCAACGCGATGAAAAGACGCTCTCAAAAAGACATAAAATAACTGGTTCTCAATTGTTTTATGTCTCGACGTCTCTGAAATGGAAACATATCACCAATCTTCATTCCAGAGTGCGGCAAGAAAATATAACCGTAAATCGGATCTCATGTCTTTCTCCGATCCTCGTTTCTTTTAAATCAAATCAGTGTATATGTTCCATTCATCGATGGAAGACTCCACTGTCCCGACGAACTCATCTTCGGAAGCTCCGGATAAAACGTAAGAAATCCAGCCCCACTCACGAGATCAATCCCCTCCTGTAAAATGTCAATCGTCGAAGTCTTGAGTGCTGTCATAAGCTCTTGTCCCGTCGGAGTCCGTCCCATTCTCTTCCGGAATCGATCCCAAATAAGACACGCAACTCCACTCACACAAGGTGTCGCCATCGATGTCCCCGTAAGATAGGCGTATCCTCCTGGTACTGTCGATAACACTCTCCATCCATCCGCCGCCACGTCAACCTCCCTATTACTATTTGAAAACCATGGCGTCTCCGGAAGATTAATCTTCCCCGAACTCCTATCAAAGTTGACCGCTCCAACTGACACAACCTCCGGATAATACGCCGGATAACTAATCTGCCCCGGTCCCTCATTTCCACTCGCTACCACCACCAACACATTATTCTGGACAGCTCTCTTAATCGCATTATGTAAAGGTATATAGTTGTACGGTCCTCCAAGACTCATATTAATAATGGCACACCCATCCGCTATCGCATCCAATATAGCCTGTGTCACTGCCGCAAAACTTCCAGACCCATCCACTCCCAAAACTCGATAGTCAATTATCGAGGCCAGTGGCGCCACACCCTTTATCTGACCGTTAGCACAAATCGTCCCTGCCACATGTGTCCCATGGGAATCAAACTTTGATGGTGACACTCCATCTCGTACATAGTCTCTCCTTAACAATACCTTCCCCGCCAAATCCGGATGCGTATTATCAACTCCCGTATCAATCACTCCAACTTTACACCCTGTCCCTTGTATCTTCTCCTCCCAAAGCAACGGTGCCCCCGTCACCCACACATTGTCCGGAAGATAGGGTCTTCCGGATGCCCCCAATTTCAAACCAGCACTCATCTCAATCTTGTACTCATTCAACTTCACTTGATACTGATCATCAAAGTACTCACACTTCGATAAAACCATCCCCTCAGTCCTTGACGTCGTCTTACTTTCCGTGTCTCTTTCCATTCCTTTTCTTCCTGTTATTTTTTTCCTTTTTGACTCTTATTTCCTTCTCTCTTTAGGTTCCTTTTCTTCATCCCACCAAATCACCACACATATTAATTATCATTCTCCTCTTCTCTGATACCCAACTTCTTCCAGAAGAGAAACATTAATTAACCTCCCATCTCTCGAAATCATCTCCAAAAATTCCTCATTGTTGATACAAGAGTATCGACATGAATTCAAACTAATTCGTAGCGATAATAGACTCACCAACATTGATCAGATATTTAACGATGAAATTGCAAATCTATCAATGTTCATCAGAGATTTCTTAGTGTCAGGAAGAACGATATCAACGTTGATGAAAGATTTATCAACGTTGCTGAAAGATTTATCAACGTTGCTGAAAGATTTATTGAGATTGATACCTATCATTTATAAATCTTCCATCACGTTTTGGTTATTCGTCAACATGAATACATTTGGATATAATTTGTGGAAATACGATTCTCATTTCTATCAACTGAATATGTCTTAAATATTATCAACGCGAATATGTTTCGGATATTTATTTCTGTTGATAGAACTCCGATATCTATCAACTTAATATGTCCTGGATACTATCAACACGAATAGAACCCCAAATTCTATCAACTGAATATGTTGGATATTTATCAACGCTGATAGAACTCCAAAAACTATCAACATTGATAGAACTCCAATTTATCAACTTGATAGATCTTGGATATTTATCAACAACTGATAGAACTCCAAATTCTATCAACTTGATAGATCTTGGATATTTATTCACACTGATAGAACTCCAAATTCTATCAACTCTGATAGATCTTGGATATTTATCAACACTGATAGAACTCCAAATTCTATCAACACGAATAGAACTCCAAATTCTATCAACACTGATATGTCTCCAAATTCTATCAACTCTGATATGACTTGGATATTTATCAACGCTGATAGAACAACAAATTCTATCACTTGATAAATCTTGGATATTTATCAGCGCTGATATGTTTTGGATATTTATCAACACTGATATGTCTCCAAATCTATCAACACGAATATGACTCCAATCTATCAAGTTGATAGATCTTGGATATTTATCAGCGCTGATATGTTTTGGATATTTATCAACACTGATATGTCTCCAAATCTATCAACACGAATATGACTCCAATCTATCAAGTTGATAGATCTTGGATATTTATCAGTGCTGATATGTTTAGGATATTTATCAGCGCTGATATGTTTTGGATATGTATCAATACTGATATGTCTCCAAATTCTATTCACACGAATATGACTCCACATTCTATTAACTTGATATGTCTTGGATATTTATCAGCGCTGATATGTTTAGGATATTTATCAACACTGATATGTCTCCAAATTCTATTCAAACGAATATGACTCCACATTCTATTAACTTGATAGATCTTGGATATTTATCAGTGCTGATATGTTTAGGATATTTATCAGCGCTGATATGTTTTGGATATGTATCAATACTGATATGTCTCCAAATTCTATTCACACGAATATGACTCCACATTCTATTAACTTGATATGTCTTGGATATTTATCAGCGCTGATATGTTTAGGATATTTATCAACACTGATATGTCTCCAAATTCTATTCAAACGAATATGACTCCACATTCTATTAACTTGATAGATCTTGGATATTTATCAGCGCTGATATGTTTAGGATATTTATCAACACTGATATGTCTCAAAATTCTATTCACACGAATATGACACCAAATTCTATCAACACTGATAGATCTTGGATATTTATCAACGCTGATAGAACTCCAAATTCTGTCAACACTGATATGTCTCCAAATTCTATTCACACGAATATGACACCAAATTCTATCATCACTGATATGTCTCCAAATTCTATTCACACGAATATGACACCAAATTCTATCAACTTGATAGATCTTGGATATTTATCAGCGCTGATATGTTTTGGATATTTATCAACACTGATATGTCTCAAAATTCTATTCACACGAATATGACTCCAATTTCTATCATCACTGATATGTCTTGGATATTTATCAGTGCTGATATGTTTTGGATATCTATCAACACTGATATGACACCAAATTCTATCAACTTGATATATCTTGGATATTTATCAGCGCTGATATGTTTTGGATATTTATCAACACTGATATGTCTCCAATCTATCAACTTGATAGATCTTGGATATTTATAAGTGCTGATATGACACCAAATTCTATCAACTTGATAGATCTTGGATATTATCAACACTGATAGAACTCCAAATTTATCAACACTGATAGAACTCCAAATTCTATCAACTTGACATGTTTTGGATATTTATTCACAGTGATAGAACTCCAAACTCTATCGATGTTGATATGTCTCCAAAAATCTATCAATGTTGATATGCCTTCAAGTTCTATCAACACTGATATGTCTCCAAAATTTATCAATGTTGATGTGTTTTGGATGTCTATCAATGTTGATGTGTTTTGGATGTTTATCAATGCTGATATGTTTTGGATGTCTATCAATGTTGATGTGTTTTGGATGTTTATCAATGCTGATATGTTTTGGATGTCTATCAATGTTGATGTGTTTTGGATGTCTATCAATGTTGATATGTTTTGGATGTCTATCAATGTTGATGTGTTTTGGATGTCTATCAATGTTGATATGTTTTGGATGTCTATCAATGTTGATGTGTTTTGGATGTCTATCAATGTTGATGTGTTTTGGATGTCTATCAATGTTGACGTGTTTTGGATGTCTATCAATGTTGAT
>FWPU01002119.1_pt1 | contig 46917 bp, 38 predicted proteins | sample 2228361 | NCBI WGS metagenome assembly FWPU01 (sample SAMEA103939777, study PRJEB20133) | metagenome
CACGGCGGCGAATTGGAACGTCGAGCGGACCGTGACGGTGACGGGCGTGGACGACTTCGTCGATGACGGCGATGTTCCCTACACGATCGTGCTGGGGCCTGTGACGAGTGACGATGCGCTGTATGCGGCCATCGATCCGGACGACGTGTCGGCAACCAACGAAGACGACGATACGGCTGGGGTTTTGGTGACGCCCACTGCGGGGTTGGTGACCACCGAGGGCGGCGGCACGGCCACCTTCACGGTCGTGCTCACCAGCCAGCCCACGGCGGATGTGACGATCCTTGTATCGTCTGCAAGTCCTGCGGAAGGCGTGACCTCTGTGGCCAACTTGACGTTCACTCCAGCAGATTGGAACGTGCCGCAGACAGTCACCGTCACGGGCGTCGACGACTTGGTTGATGATGGCGATGCGGCTTATGCCATTGTGCTGGAGCCTGCGTCGAGCGTGGACCAGCTTTTCGAGGGGCTCGATCCCGACGACGTGTCGCTCACGAACCTTGATGACGACACGGCCGGCATTTTGGTGAATCCCACGAGCGGGCTGGTGACGACCGAGGCGGGCGGCACGGCCACCTTCACGGTTGTGCTCACCAGCCAGCCCACGGCAGATGTGACCGTCGACATTGCCAGCAGCAACCCGGCTGAGGGTACGGTGAGCGTAACGAGCCTGACGTTCACGGCGGCGAATTGGAACGTCGAGCGGACCGTGACGGTGACGGGCGTGGACGACTTCGTCGATGACGGCGATGTTCCCTACACGATCGTGTTGGGGCCGGTGACGAGCGACGATGCGCTGTATGCGGCCATCGATCCGGACGACGTGTCGGCAACCAACGAAGACGACGATACGGCTGGGATTTTGGTGACGCCCACTGCGGGGCTCGTGACGACCGAGGCGGGGGGCACGGCCACGTTCACGGTCGTGCTCACCAGCCAGCCCACGGCCGACGTAACGATCGACATCGCCAGCAGCAACCCGGCCGAGGGGGTGGTCTCAAGCGCGGGTCTCACGTTTACGACCTTGAACTGGAACGTGGCGCAGACGGTGACGGTCACGGGTGTAGACGATCCGGTGAACGATGGCGACGTCGGTTATCAGATTGTGTTGGGGCCCATTACCAGTGCCGACCCGCAGTATGCGGCGATCGATCCGCCGGACGTTTCGGCGACGAATCTGGACGACGATGCGCCGCAGCAACAGACGGCTGCGGTGGCAGACGCGTATTGCATTGCCGATGGCACGACGCAGCTTGTGGTACCGGCACCTGGCGTGCTGGCCAACGACGTGGGTGCCTCGCTCACGGCAGTACTTCTGGTGCAGGCGCAGTTTGGCACGGTTGTACTGAATGCCGACGGCTCATTTACGTACACGGTAGGACCGGACTTTGACAGCCGAGGAATCGACCGCTTCGTTTACATGGCTACGGGGCCTGGGGGGCAGGCCACGGCCGAAGTTGTGATCGAGAATCAGCAGCATAGGTTTGTGCGAGACCTGTATCGAGACGTGCTGGACCGGGAGGGTGAGGATGCGGGTGTTGAGTACTGGTACAACAAGCTGCGTTCGGGGGCGACGCGTGCTGAGGTGGCCAACGGTTTTGTCTCATCGCGTGAATACCGCGAGAAGTTGATTACGGGGTTTTACGAGTTGCTGCTGGGCCGGACGCCGGCGGCGCACGAGCTGGCGTTCTGGCGGCTGGGGCTGGAGTTTCACGGTTCGGAGAAGTGGTTGCTGGCGGCCATTGCGGGTTCGGTGGAGTATTTTGTGCGCAATGGCGCGAACAATGTCGACTTTCTGGCGGCCTTGTACCGGGATCTGCTTGGCCGGGCCATTGAGCCAGCGGCTGTGCAGTACTGGTCGGATCGGCTGGCGGCCACCGGGAGCCGCTTCCAGGTGGCGCGGGAGATCGTCGGCAGCGTCGAGTTTGAGGAGCTACTTATCGACGAGCCGGTGGATCGCTTCCTGGCCAACGTTGGCTGGTACCAGGATTACTTGAAGAGAAATGCAGAAGACTCCGGCCGTGCCTTCTGGCTGGCGGAGCTGCGGCGTTCGAACACTTGGCGTACGGTGCAAATCGGCATCCTGGCCAGCGAAGAGTACTTCGAGTGCTAATCGGTCCCGCTTCGCTGCGGACCAGCTAGCCTGTGAGGTCAAGGTGCTGACCGGTGGCGCCCTGGGGGTCGCGCGCAGCGAGAGGCTGCTGCGGCTCGTCGCTATCGGCCGGGGGCTTCTCAGGCAGCTCCCAGAGACGGCGGCCGTCGGCGTCCCGCTCCTGCGCTTCGCTCTCGGCGTCGGCAGCGTTAATTCCTCCTGCCTTGGCGGCGCGTTCGGCACTGCGGTCGGCCCGTGCCGCCGCTGCTGCCTCGTGCTGAGCGGTGCTCTCTGAAGAGCGCAACTGTGCCAGCGGCAGGCCACCCAGGCCGGCCAGGTTTCCCATCGGACCTACGCTCATACGTGTGATCTCCTGCCCCGTTTCAGGTCAACGCGGCTTGCGCTTTGCTGGAGGCGAAGGTGCCGCTTTCTTCTTGGCCGTTTTGCGTTCGCGTTCCGCGGTCCCGGCTCGCGGCGCCACAGGCCGTTCCTTCTTGGCGGGCGGTTTGCGGCGGCCCGCTTCACCAGGCGCCTTGGCGGTCGGCGTACTGGTCGGAGCTTGCTGGGGCTCAGGCTTGGCGGCAGGCCGCTCGGCCTCGGTCCGCGCAGTTGGCGTGCCGGGCGGCTCCGGCTTGCCGGGCCTGGCCTTGGCGGAAGGTTGCTTGCGAGTTTCGCTCGAGGCCTCTGCCGCAGCGGGAACGGTTGGTTCGGCCGCCACCGAGGCTGGATGTTTTTCGGGCAACGGGCGGGGCATGGGCTGCCCGGTTCCGTCTGCAACCGCACTCGTGCGTTCACCGGCGGCCTCGGCCCGCCCGCGCCGCGCCGCGTAAAACTGGTCCAGCCGCTGGCGGGCGTCGGGCACAACATCTCCCAGCGCTTTGAGCAGCCGCGGCGGCGGGCCCTCGAGCAGCAGATCCGCGGCGCACTCGTGCAGCAGCGAGAAGAACTCCAGACCTTTATTCTTGGGGATGGCCCGCTCCAGGCCCGGCACGGTGCCCGCAGTGCGCTCCTTTTCACCGGCCAGGTCGAGCAGGGCGAAGAGTTCCCAGGTTGCTCGATCGACGCCGATGGCATGTCCGCCCAGGACCGCTTGCGTGGCGACGGCCACGGCAAAGGGCGTGACGCCATTGACCTCCCGCAGCTTCTTCTGCGCCTCGCCCAGCGTCAGTTTACGCCACGACTCCAGGTCGAACGAGTAGGTCGCCTCGAACACGGTTTGCAGCAACCGCTTGATGTGGCTGGCGGCCGCGGCGGGCTCCGGCAACATGTGCATTGTCTCGGCCAGCTCGCGCACCGTGCTGACGCGCACCTCGTTCCAGTCGAAGTACGAGTCGAGCAGGGCTTGGTACGCCTGCTGGGCCTTGTTGAACGGGGCGTTCTCCAAGCAGCAGGCAAACAAGAGCTGCTCCAGCAGCGGCAGCGGCGGCAGCGGCGCGGGCGCCGCGTAGTGCTTCTTGAGCGCCTTATACAGCCTGGTAAATAGCGTCGTACGGTTCAACGCGGCCATTGGCATCCTCAGGGAGGCAACTCGTTGGTTTAAGCGGTATCGTCGGGTCGCTCCGCCGGCGCAGGCGTTGGGGAGTGTGCGGAGCCGGCATGCTGCTGCGTGGCAGCCTCCGGCGTGGGTAGTCCCTCCTCCGGTGCTGCCGCTGCCGGGCCGGGCAGTACCCGCGATAGGATCTCAGCAACCTGGATCGAGCGCTTGACGCCCAGGTCGAGGACGAACTCCAAACGCGGCGTGTAGCGTGTATCGATGCGGCTGGCCAACCGAGACTGCAAAAAACCGGCAGCGCTTTTCAGACCCGCCATGCACAAGCGGGCGCGGGTCTCGTCTCCCAGCACCGAAACGTGTACTTTGGCCGAACGCATGTCCGGGGCGACTTGCACTTGGGTCACCGTGACGCCCTGCACGCGCGGATCCTTGATCTCGGCCAGGATGGCCATGCTGACCACCTCGCGGATGGCCTCGGCAGCCTTGAGCAAGCGTCGAGATGTCATGGAGGGGCTCAGAGCGTGCGGGGAACCTGTTCTACGCGATAGGCTTCGAGAATATCGCCTTCCTTGAGGTCGTTGAAGCCCGCTAACTTCATGCCGCATTCGTAGCCTTCGCGGATCTCGCGCACGTCGTTCTTCTCGTGCCGCAGCGACTCCAAGGGATAGTCGCCGATCACGCGGCCATCGCGGATCACGCGCACGCGCGCATTGCGTTCGACGGTCCCCACGAGCACGCGGCAGCCGGCTACCGTTCCCACGCGGCTGATGTTGAAGAGCTGCTGCACCAGGGCGCGGCCCAGCTCGACCTCGCGTATCTCAGGCTTGAGCATCCCCTGCAAGGCAAGCTTCAGGTCGTCGGCCACCTGGTAGATGATGTCATAGCGGCGGATCTGCACGCCCAGCCGCTCGGCAAGCTGCCGCGCGCGCTCGTCGGGCACCACGTTGAACCCGATGATCACCGCGTCCGATGCGTGGGCCAGGTGCACGTCTCCCTCCGTGATACCTCCAACCGTCGCCAGCAGCACCTTGATCTGCACTTCGGGGTGGCGCAGCTTGGTGAGTTCCTTCTGAATGGCCTCGATCGACCCCCGCACATCGGCGCGCAGGATCAAATTCAGCGTCTGCACGCTGTCTCCGCCCAGCCGCTCGTGGAGCGTCTCCAGCGTAAGGTGCCGCGGACTTCCGGCAAGCGCCTCCTGCCGCGAAAGCTGGGCATGCTTCTCGGCGATATTGCGGGCCACCGAAATATCGTCCACTACGTAGAACGCGTCGCCGGCACCCGGCGGGACGTTCAAGCCCATGAGATTAACGGGCGTACCCGGCGGAACCTCCTCCCAAGTGCGTTGTGCCGCCAGCGTGTCGTACAGCGCCTTAACGCGGCCGTAGGCAGGCCCGCAAAAGAGCGCGTCTCCGACCCGCAGCGTACCGCGCTGCACAAGTATCTTGGCCACCACTCCCCGCCCTTCATGCACCTCCGCCTCCAGGCAGGTTCCACGCGCCGGGGCCGCCGGGTTGGCCCGGTAATCGTGCAGCTCGGCGATCGTCAGCAGCGTCTCCAGCAGCTTGTCGATCCCCTCTCCCGTACGCGCCGAACAGCGGACGAGTTCCGTATCGCCCCCCCACTCCGTCGGCTGCAGGCCCACCGTCACGAGCTGGCTGTAGATGCGGTCGTAATTGATGCCCGGCAAATCGATCTTATTCAGAGCTACCACAATGGGCACGCCGGCTGCTCGCGCATGGCTGATCGCCTCTTCTGTCTGGGGCATCACCCCGTCGTCGGCTGCCACCACCAGCACGGCAATATCCGTGACGTTCGCCCCCCGCGCACGCATCTCTGTGAATGCCTCGTGGCCAGGCGTATCGACAAACGTGATCGGCCGGCCTTCCTTCTCGATCCGATACGCCCGAATGTGCTGCGTAATACCGCCGCTCTCGCGGCTGGCTACGTCGATGCCGATGATCCGGTCCAAAAGCGATGTCTTGCCGTGGTCCACATGCCCGAGGAACGTCACCACCGGCGGCCTAGGCACCAAGTGCGCCGGGTCGTCTTCCGTCTGCGCCAGTGAGGCGAGCAGAGCCGTCTCTGCATCTTGCGGGCGCTTCAGCTCCACCTCCACGCCCAAATCGACGCACAGCAATTCCACGGTGTCGGGATCCAAGTTGGACGTGATCGTGGCCTTGCCGCCCATCGCCAGCAGCTTGTACAGAATCTGATTGGTGGGCACGCCGATGGCCTCCGATAGGCTGCGGACCGTGCATGGCAATTCGACCACAGCCTTTCCCTTGCGCGGCGCGGCGGTGTTGCGCCCGGAACGCGAGGTACGCACGCGAACCTGCCTGATGGGCCGGTCTTCGTCGCCAGGTTCCTGCCGCCGTGCTTCGGCCTGGCGTTTGCGATTGAGCTGGCGCGCTTCGCGCCCGCCGAGCGCCGTGTCGAGCAGGCTCTCGTCCGCGCTTGCCGCGCGCGAGGGTCGCTTGCGGTCTCGTCCTGTTGGCTCCTGCACAGGCTCCGCGGGTTCAGCGCCAACCTTGCGCATCTCCGAGCCTGCCTTGCCTCGGGCGCTTTCGGCCTTCCGGCGATCTTCATGCTTCTGCACAAGTGCCTGGAGAGGCTTGCCCCCCAGCTTGGTGGCGCGGACCACGTCGGCGGGAAGCTTGAGGTCCGGCTTTTGCGGCGGTGGTTCGGTGGGCGTCTGCGGGATCGGAGGCGCAGAAGTGGCTGGCAAGCTCGCCAGGCGGATGGCCGGGCCGCTGGGGCGCGGTGTCTTATCTGCCGGCTTGCGGGCCGATTCGCCTGCTGGCCGTTCGGCCCGTGGGGTGAGCACAGGGGGGCGGCCGGTTTTCGTGCCCGCAACATGCGGGACTTGCCGTCGTACGACAGGGGGCTCTGCCGCCTCCGGCGAGGGACGGGGCATGGCCTCTTCATTGGGGGCGGCCCCAACGGCGGGCGCGGGAATCGTGCTGTCCCTTGTTTGTGCGGGCGCTCCGCCCTCACTGGGCATCTGAGTCGGGGCCTGGACCAGCGCGGCGGCAGCCGGTGGGTGGGAAACTGGAGCTGCAACAGTTGCAGAGACGACTTGGGGGCTTGGGGCCGGTGCGAGACGCACAGCGCCGGCGTCGCGCTGATCGTCGTCCCTGCTCACTGGACCCGCGGCCGCCGGTGTGGCGGACTCGGGTGTTCGCTCGATCTCTGCCTGGGCAGGGGCAGTGGGTTCTCTAGAGGCAGCTTCGCGTTCAGCCGCAGGCCGCCCCGCGAGGACTGGCGGTTTGCCGGTGAGAACCGGAGGCTTGCCAGTCAGCACAGGCGGTCGCGTTGGGGGAGGCGAAGGCCGGGCCGGAACCGCCGCACGTGGAGGGGGCGCAGCAGCCTGCTTGCTGCTGGCGGCCAGATAGGCCTTCAGCTTTTCCACCTCCTCGTCTGTAAGGCTCGCCAGGGCTGAACCTTTGCCCGTAATGCCGGCCTTGGTACACAAGTCCGCCAGCAGCTTGCTGTCGAGCTTGAGTTCCTTTGCGAGCGTGTAAATCCGTACTGCCAAGAGCTTGCTCTCCCGTCTGGTCCAGGCACCGCGGTGTGCCATGGACGCACTGCGTTGTTAACTCATAAGCCACGTTCTCCGTCATCGCCTCGCAGGCCCCGCACGCCCTAGCAAGACTGGTCCCTGCACGGCCGTGGCGGCCTGTTCCATTGGCTTTTGATCGTTCCCGGCCTCCTGGCCAGAATCACGGGGGCCGGCTGCCACCCTTGCAACCGTCCCGAATCCCTTATGTTACACCGACTCCTGCTGTTCTTCCTCCGGCACCAATGTCGCTCCAGGCAGGCCGGGCGCCGCAGCAACTTCGGTGTGACCGGGTACTGCCCCAAACGGGGCCAACGTCGCACCGGCATTGGCCGCATCGTCGGCTTCGTTGCCCGCAGCAGCAGGTTCGTCCGAGGGCAAACCCGCTCCACTACCACCCGAAGCTGACTCAGCCGACTCGTCCGAACCAGCCTGCGCGCCTGAGCACAGCTCGCTGCCAACGCCGGCGGCCGCTCCCTCAATGCCGACAGCCTGGTGCGCCACCGAAGCACTTGCAGATGCATCGTGTTCTGCCGCACCCATCGGGAGACCCGGCTGCGCCTCATCGCCCGCGGAATCGGCATCCAACGCCGCCTCAGTACTTACCACGGTCTCCGCAACCGTCTCCTTCGGGCCGCCTAGGGAGGACTCTGCAACAGACTCCTGCCCTTCGCTCGACGCCGCTGCTAGCGGCTCACCAACCTCCGTCTTTTGGCGTGCCAGCTCGCGCTGCCGCTTGCGCTCCTGAATGGCCGCGGCTTCGGCCTCGGTCGCCCGCTCCTCAGCCTGCGCGACGATCGCGTCCACCTGCTCGCGCGTCAGGCCGCCAAGCTCCATCAGTACGTCTGGCTCGATCACCGATAAGTCATCGTACGAGAGATAGCCCTCGCCGACAAGCTTCTCGGCCAGGGCCTCATCGACGCCCTCCAGAGAGCTGAACCCGGCCACCGCCCGCTCGATCTGCTCGTCCAATTCCTCCCGCGTCATGATCTCGATGTCCAGCCCACACAGCTTGCTGGCCAACCGCACGTTCTGGCCGCCGCGCCCAATGGCCAGCGAAAGCTGGTCTTCTCGCACCAGCACGATCGCCCGCCCCAACATCTCGCAGAGTATCACTTCCTCCACTTCGGCCGGCTGCAAGGCGTTTGGGATCAGCACCTGCAAGTCGTCGCTCCAGCGCACAATATCGATCCGCTCGCCGGCCAACTCGTCCACGATGTTCTTGATGCGGTTTCCTCGCACGCCCACGCAAGCGCCCACGCAATCGACCCGCTGGTCCGTGCTGCTCACCGCCACCTTGGTGCGGTAGCCGGGCTCGCGGGCCATGGCGCGAATCTGGATCACCCCGTCCGCAATCTCCGGGATCTCCTGCTCGAACAGCCGCTGCACAAGTGCAGGTCGTGTGCGGCTGAGGATCACCTTCACCCGGTTGCCGACCTTGCGAACCTCGCATACGGTAGCCCGCACTCGCTCGTTCGCATGATGCGTCTCGCCCGGGATCTGCTCGCTACGCGGCAGAATCGCCTCGCAGTTGTGTAGCGCCACGGTGGCCGCCCCTCCCTCGTACCGCTGCACAATGCCCGTCACCAACTGCTCTCGCTCCTTCTCGTACTCCTCGTACAGCGAATCACGTTCCGCCTCGCGCACCTTCTGCATGATCACTTGCTTGGCCGTCTGCGCCGCAATCCGCCCCCCTGTCTCCTCCGGATCCAGCGGCTCCCCGTTGCGCGTGGCTGTGATCGAACCGGTCGCGCGGTTGATGTGGACGACAATCTCCTGGTCCTCCCCGTACTGCCGCTTGGCAGCAGTGGCCAGGGCCGCCTCGATGGCTTGGAACACAATCTCCTTGTCGATGTTCTTCTCCCGGTGGATCACATCGACCAGGCGCAACATTTCCGATGGATTCATACTTGCTCTGCTTGCACCCGCGGTGCTTGTCGAAAACCGAATTGTCGAATTGTCAGGTTGCACGGCTGGTGGAAAGGCCTTCCCACCCTGCCACAATCAATTGTATGCAGCCCGTCTCCCACGACCCGGCTGCTACGCCCTATTTCACCCTCCTTTCTTGCAAGTTGCTCTGTGAAACCCCAGCGATTGCCCGCTGGAGGCATCAAACCAATGTGCGTGCTCGCAATCCAACCATACGACTGCCCGCTGGCCAATGCCCATGCCACGCTCGGCCCACGCCACAAGCCGATCGGCTCGCCCCGTTGCCCCTGGTACCTCAACATGCACCAACACCCCGGCCCCCAGCGGCTCCACCAATACCACCCTGCCAGATACAGGCCCAGCAAGCTCCCGTCCCCCACCTTCGCCGGGCACACCCAGCAGAACTGCGCGAGCGGGCCATCCCGCACACATCGGCCCTAGCCCAAGGCCCGCCAGCCTCTGCCAGGCCGCCTGCGGAAGCTGCACCCGCCACCCTCCAGCAGCCTGAAACACTCCCGGCAGCTCCAGTCGGCCGTTGACCAGTGTCATGGGCGGCGTGCCCACCAGCTCTGCCACCCAGCGGTTCGCCGGAGCGGCGCACAAAGCAGCCGGCTCGTCCACCTGCTGCACCCGCCCCTCGTGCAACACGGCAACCCGCTCGCCAAGAGACATCGCCTCTGCCTGATCATGCGTAACGTACAAGATCGTCACACCCAACCGCTTGTGCAGCGCCTTGATCTCGCAGCGCAACTGCGACCGTAGCGTTATGTCCACACTCGCCAGCGGCTCGTCGAACAGGAAGAGACTCGGCGAACGGATCAGGGCCCTCCCCAGCGCTACTCGCTGCCGCTCGCCCCCCGAAAGCTGGCTCGGATAGCGATGCAGTAGATGCTCCACCCGCACCACCTCCGCCACCTCCTGCACCCGACGGCGCCGTTCGCCCATGTTGCGGCGCAACCAGGGAACCATGGTCTCGACAAGCGCGCTGGCGCCAGAACGCCTTTCACGCCGCCAGCGCAGGCCAAACGCCAGATTGTCGAACACCCGCAAGTGGGGGTAGAGCGCGGGTGACTGAAACACCATCGCGACTTCCCGCCGATGGGGCGGTATGCCGTCGGCCGGCCGGCCGTCTAGCAGAATCTGCCCGCGGGTGGGGCGGTCCAGCCCTGCAATCAGGCGCAATAATGTTGTCTTGCCGCTGCCGCCACGACCGACCACGGCGAAGAACTCGCCTGGACGTACTGCGAGATCGACCCCCTGCAAGGCGCACATGCGCCCGGGGTATTCTCGCCATACACCCTCCAACCGAACCTCAGGCATTGGTTCCCGACTGTGGCCAAAAAACATCTCCACTCCGGCCGGGAGGCTCCAATGCTCACTGGGCCGGTAAAGCGAAAACCCTTCTTGGCAATGAACGAAGACTGCGGGCTAGTGTGGCAAACATAGCGGTTGCACGCCGGGGCGTCAAGGCCGCAAAACGCGCCGTGCTAGGCACTTGGAGCAAGTTACACGTCCACCGCGGGGCAGGGCAATCATCGATAACGCCAACAGCCCAACCATGTCTTCTTGTAGCCGAACTTCTGCATTGGGCGGATCCGCACTAAGCCGATGGTTTGCACAACCGCCCTGGGAACGGGCGTCGCCCCTGAGCAAACGGTGCGAACGCCACGTAGTCCAGTTGGGGCAAACCGCCTTGTTTGCGCGATCGCCTCTGTTTACAAACCTCGTTGGCATTTCGCACCCATTGGGAGGCGCAAGGGCCGCGCCAAGGGGGTACCAAATTGACTAGCCCCCTGAATCTCCTATAATCTGAGGCACGCTCAATTGCTTGAGGTGTAGGCACTTGCGTGGATGATGACCCTGGCGCACCTGGGGGCGTGGAAGTGCAGGAACAGCCGTGTTTATGGCCGTTTGCGACGTGCAGGATAGCTTGGTAAGTGGCCGCGGGGTTGGGAGGCCAGGCAGGCATGCAGCGCATGGTGCGTTGCGGTGGCGGAGGATGGGAGGGGCTACCGCAATTGCATGTGCCCTGTTGCTCGGCATGGTTTTCGGGGTGCAGGCGCAGGTAGCAGATGATCTCCAGGCGGCAAAGGAGCCGCAGGGCCAGAATGCGGGCGAGGCGGGCGAGAGAGCGGTGGGGCAAGAGGGGCAGGCGGGTGAAGAGGGTGAGGGTGCGGCGGCCGGAGGGCCCCCACAAGGCAGGGCGGGCGAGCAGCCCGGGCCCAAAGACAATCGCGTGGGGCGAGTCATCCGCGTTGGGGCGCCGATTACAGACTCGACCATCCGCCGGGTGCGCCGGCAGGTCGAGACCTTTTTGCGCCGAGCCAAGCAGAACAACGAGTGGCCGGTGCTGTTGTTTGACCTTGCCGGCGATCAACCGAGCGAGTTCGGTCAGGCCCTCGACCTGGCCCGATACCTCTCGAGCGGCCAGCTCAGCGGAGCGACGACGGCGGCGTACGTGCGGGGCAAGCTCTCTGGGCATGCCGTGCTGGTGGCGATTGCCTGTGAAGAGATCATCATGCACGAAGAGGCGGAGTTAGGAGAGGGAGCGGGTGCAAGCGGTGTGGAGCCGCTGATGCGTGCAGGTTACCGCGAGATTGCCGAGCGCCGCGGCAGCGTGCCTGCGGCGCTCGCACTGCTGCTGTTAGACGGCACCACAGCCGTGGTTCGCGTTGAGACGGAGGCTGGCGTACGATATCAGCTTGAGTCGGAGCTGGAGCAGTTGCGGGCCGAGCGTGCTGTGGGCAAGGTCGAGCGCTTGAAGCCGTCGGGCGGGCGCGGCCGGCTGACCGCGACGCAGGCACGCGAGTGGGGGGTGGCGGCACTGCTGGCGGCCGACCATCTGGCCGCCATGAGGGCCGAAGGGGTGCCGAACGAGAACATCGAGGCGGATCCGGGACTGGAGGGCGAATGGCGCACGGCGCGCATCGACGTGCGGGGAGCGATCACCAGCAGTCTAGCCGGACGCGTACAAAAGCTCATCAGCGAGCAGCGGGAACAGGGCGTAACGTTCATCTGCATATGGCTCGACAGCCCGGGCGGTTCGCCCGCGGATAGCATGAATGTGGCCAACGCCCTGGCCGGCTTGAATGATGAGGAATGCTGGACCGTGGCCTACATTCCACAGCAAGCGCGGGGCGACGCGGCGTTCATTGCGCTGGCCTGCGACGACATCGTGATGGATGCTTCAGCCGTGCTGGGAGGGCCCGGCGCTTATGAGATCAGCGATGCGGATGAGCTGCGGGTCACGGTCCAGGCGGTACGCGAAGTGGCGCGGCAGAAGATGCGGTCCCCCTCGCTGGCTGCTGCCATGGTCGACGGCAGCGTAACCGTGTACCGTTACACTCGGCAGACCGACGGTCTGGTGGAGTACTACAGCGAGCAGGACGTGCGCGAACTGCCGGATGCCGTGGACTGGCGCCGCGAGGGCCGTCCGCTGGGGGAGCCCGGCAAGCCGCTCCGCCTCTCGGGCAACAAGGCCGCCGAGTTGGGGCTGGCTCGCGACGTGGTGGAGAATTTCGCAGAGTTCAAGGCGCTGTACGGCCTGGAGAACGACCCCACGCTGGTCGAGCGGGGATGGGCCGACGTGTTGGTGGACGCGCTCAATTCTCCCAGCGTGGCCTGGTTCCTGCTGGTCGTCGGCGCTGTTGCCCTATACATTGAACTGCAAACTCCCGGCGTCGGCCTGGGCGGCCTGGTGAGCGCTGTGTGTTTTGTGCTCTTCTTCTGGAGCGCATTCCTCGGGGGAACCGCAGGGTGGTTGGAAGTGCTGTTGTTCGTCCTGGGTGTGGTCTGCCTGCTGCTGGAGGTGTTTGTATTTCCCGGCTTTGGCGTGTTCGGCGTGGGGGGCGCGCTGTTGGTGCTTGTCTCCTTGATCTTGGCCAGCCAGACTTTTGTGCTGCCGCAAAATGAGTACCAGATGGAGAGATTACGGAATACCCTCTTGGTGATCGCAGGCGCCGGTGCTGCCACACTGCTGGTAGTGGCGCTGGTGCGGAGGTACTTGCCTCACGCGCCCATGCTCAGCCGCATGCTGCTCGAGCCCCCCACAGATGAGGAGTTGCAGTCCCTCTCTCAGCGGGAGGCGCTTGCCCAGTTCGACCATTTGTTGGGGGCGGTGGGCTCGGCAGTCACGCCGCTTGTGCCTGGGGGCAAGGTACGATTCGGCGACGAGTTGGTGGACGTGGTCACGGACGGAGACTTCATCGACCCTGGGCGAGAAGTACAAGTCGTCGAAGTGCGGGGCAACCGCGTGGTGGTGCGAGCACACTCCGCGGCACCGTAACGCCACGAGGGAGCGGTTATGGGATTGTTGGGCTGGGCTGTCATCTTGCTGGTGATTGGGCTGGCACTGGCATTTCTTGAGTTTTTCGTCCCCTCGGGAGGGGTGATCGGCTTCCTCGCGGCTCTGGCGGTGATCACGGCGATTGTGATGGCGTTCTTGTATGATCCGAGCGCGGGCCTGGCCTTCATGGCGGTTACGGCTGTGGTGTTGCCCGCAGGGCTCGCCGTCGCGCTACAGATCTGGCCGCGCACGCGCCTGGGCAAGCGCATTCTGCTCGATGTTCCCAAGAGCGAAGAGGTGCTGCCGGATCCCGACCATCGCCAGCAGCTCAAGAGCCTGATCGGCCGCGTGGGGCGGGCCAAGAGCCTGATGTTGCCGGGCGGAGTCGTGGTCATCGACGACCGGCAGTACGAGGCGATGAGCGAGGGCATGGCCATCGAGGCGGGGCAGCACGTCAAGGTGCTGGAGGTCCGCGGCAACCGTCTGCTGGTGCGCGCAACCGACGAGCGGCCGGGTGACGAGGGTCTGGATCGGCCGATTGATTTCGATCCCTTCGAACGGCCCGTAGCTTGACAAGTGCGCCCTGTAGTGGGACGATTCGGCAAAGACTGAGCATCCCTGCGCGGAGGCCGCCCAATGCTCCCCATCGCTCAAGACACCGTGACCTTCTGGACCATCGTCGCCGTGGCGGCGGTGGTGATCTTTGGCCTGATTGTTTTCGCAGTGTTGGCGAGGTATTTCCGGCTCTGGATCCAGTCGGTGACCACGGGAGCCGGCATCGGGATTTTCGATCTTTTGGGCATGACGTTTCGCAAGGTCAACCCCACGGTGATCGTGCGCAGCAAGATCATGGCCGTGCAGGCGGGCTTGACCGAAGAGATGGGCATCACCAGCAAGGCATTGGAGGCCCATTACCTTGCGGGCGGAAACGTGCCGCTGGTGATTCGCGCCATGATCGCCGCCAGCAAGGCGAAGACCATCGACCTGCCCTTTAAGCTGGCTACCGCCATCGACCTGGCCGGCCGCAACGTGCTCGAAGCCGTGCAGACGAGCGTCTATCCCAAGGTGATCGACTGCCCCGGGCGTGGCTCCGCCCGCCCGACACTGGACGCTGTGGCCAAAAACGGCATCCAGCTCCGCGTCAAGGCGCGGGTCACGGTGCGCGCGAACCTTAAACAGCTTATCGGCGGGGCTACCGAAGAGACGATTATTGCCCGGGTGGGAGAAGGGATCGTTAGCGCCATTGGCGCAGCCGAGACGCACAGCGAAGTGCTGGAGAACCCCGACCGCATCTCCAAGGCCGTGCTGAATCGCCGGCTGGATGCACAGACCGCCTTCGAAATCGTCTCGATCGACATCGCCGATGTCGATGTGGCCGAGAACATCGGTGCCCGGCTGCAAGCCGATCAGGCCGAGGCCGACACGCGCACCGCCCGTGCCAAGGCCGAAAGCCGCAGGGCACTGGCCGTGGCCCGCGAGCAGGAAATGATCGCCAAAATCGAAGAGAGCCGAGCCAAGGTCGTGGAGGCAGAGGCAGAAGTTCCCAAGGCCATCGCCGCCGCCTTCCGCGAAGGCCGGTTGGGCATTCTCGACTACTACCGCCTACGCAACGTGCAGGCCGATACCGAAATGCGCCAGGCTATTGCCGGCACTGGCGTTCGCAATGGGCAGCGAGTGGCGACATGATGGGAGAATTGCCTGTGCTCTTGGCCAACGGCGGCTTGATCAAGCTGATTTTCTTTGCCGTCGTGGGCTTGATCTATCTCATCAGCCACCTGATCAACAACGCCAACAAGAAACGCCCTCAGTTTCCTCAGGCCAGGCAGCCGCAGCGCCAGCCGGCCGCCCGCGGCAATCCCAATCCCCGCGACGAGGTCGGAGAGTTCCTCCGACGTGCCGCCCAGCGTCGGGCGGCCGAACGCCAGGGGGCCGAAAGCACGCCTCCCTCGCCAGCGCAGCAGCCGCTGCGCTCGCGCCAACCCGCTTCGGTGCGCCTCGCCCCAGAGGCCGAACCGGCCATGGAAGCTGAATTGATCCCGCCCCCCCCCTCTGGCGCCGGCGTCGCCCAACATGTACGCCAACATCTCGACACTGCCGAGTTTTCCGCTCGCGCCAGCAGCTTGGCCCAAGTGCCGCAGCACGTCACGCAGACCATCGAGTCTCACCTGCACCAGGTCTTCGACCACCAGGTGGGCCGCCTGGCGTCTCAACCCACGGTGACCGCCGAAGAGCAGGCCGCCCCAGCGGGCCCGCCCGCCGAGGTGCGCTTGGCCGCAGCCGGCATAGCTCCCCTGCTAGCCGATCGTGAACGACTACGCGAGGCTGTCATCCTCACCGAGATCCTCCGCTCTCCTCTGGAACGTTGGTAGTTCGGGCCGCAAGGCCCTCCCCCTTGCCCACCGGTTCATAAGGAATCGACTGCATGTCGTCTTTGACCATTGCTCCCGGCAAAGTACGCCTTGGCTGGATCGGTACCGGCGTGATGGGTTCCAGCATGTGCGGCCACCTGCTGGAACGCGGCTACGAAGTGACCGTTTTCAATCGCACGCGCAGCCGGGCCGAGGGACTGCTGGGACGCGGTGCCCGTTGGGCTGACTCCCCCCGTGAAGTGGCCCAAGAGTCGGACGTCGTTTTCACCATCGTGGGTTATCCCCACGACGTGCGCGAAGTTGTGCTTGGCCCAGACGGCACACTCGCCGGCAGCAAACCCGGAAATGTGCTTGTCGATATGACCACCAGCGATCCCTCCTTGGCTGTCGAGATCGCCGAGCGAGCCGGGCAAATGGGAGTGCACAGCATCGATGCCCCTGTTTCGGGCGGAGACGTGGGCGCACGCGAGGCCCGCCTCTCGATCATGATCGGCGGCGACCCCCAGGTGGCCGAATCTCTCATGCCCCTGTTCGAGGCCATGGGCAAGACCATCGTCTACCAGGGAGGGCCGGGCGCGGGCCAGCACACCAAGATGGTCAACCAGGTGCTGATCGCCACGAACATGATTGGCGTGTGCGAGGCCCTGCTCTATGCCTACCGCGCTGGCTTAAACCTTAAGACCGTCATGCAGTCGGTCACGCCAGGCGCGGCCGGAAGCTGGTCGCTTTCCAACCTGGGGCCCCGGATTATCGACGGGAACTTTGCACCCGGCTTTTACGTGGAGCACTTTATCAAAGACATGGGCATCGCGCTCAGCGAGGCCAAGCGCATGGGCCTTGCCCTGCCGGGATTGGCTCTGGCCCACCAGCTTTACGTTGCCTTGGCGGCACAAGGACATGCCAGAGACGGCACGCACGCCCTGGAGCTGGTGTTGGCCAAACTCTCCGGCATCGATTGGGAGCGCCGGGCCGACAGGGTCTAGTGGCATCCTCACGGCACGCGCAGCGGCGGTCAAGCTCTCCCCCTCGCCCCCGTGGTCAGGGGGACAATGGGAGGCGAACTCTTTTCCACGCCTCTCATGACCCCCTACGGAGAGGGAGCGCACGGTCGGCGCACGATGGACGTTGAAGAACGAGCGCGCGGCCGGTGCACAGCCTATGCACAAACGACGGGCGCCTGGTCACTTGGCGATCCATTTTTTGTTACGGTGCACGAACGCACACGGCTCGTGAGCTGCTGCCTCGATTGCTGTGCGTTCGACTCACAATCCGTCAGCCCAGCAGTCCGTAACGCATGGGCGGACGTCTCCCGGGCAGTATGCCCAGCCATTTGCAATAAGGATCGGAGTCCCTTGTCCCCCCCTCGACTGCCAGCCCCATGTGGCGCCCCTGTCAACCATCGGAGAATCGGCAGCGCAAGCCTGGTCACGATAAATATACCAGCACACCCGCACGTGGCGGCCATCTCGAATGGCGCGGGCTCTGACCCAGCCTGCGGCCAAGCACTTGCCGCCGGCGCACGTGCACTTGAGCTGAATCTTGCCCGGCCCCCGACAGCATAAGCAAGCTGTAGCCCGCGCCGCCGGGTATCGAACCAGGAATCTTGTATCGATTGTTGATTGAAGCACGAAGTTGCGCGTCTGGACTCGCCATCTCCCAGAGCCGATCACGACGTGCTCCGCGCGTGTGTGCAGGTGAGGCCTCTCGTGAAGCAGCTTTTTGTTGGCGAGCACGTGCTTGCGACCTGCACAGACCGGTAGTTGGTGGAGGAAGGAACGTCTTGGGTGTATTCGCTTGCTCCGTACGGGGGAGGGGCGGTAGACTAACGAGGTAGTTTGGCGTTGTTGTCAGCAGGCCTGGCACGGCCGGTGTGCGTCGCGTAATGCGGGCGTTGTCGGTCGATATGTCGGCTGTGGCAGCCTCGACCAGCACCTATTGGTTGCGCGCTTGCGCGATCGATTCGCTGTGCGCTTGCGCACGGAACGGAGAAAACGTCCATGACTACTGGGCGGTGGAAAGAAGAGGTGCGTCCTTCTCAAACGGCAGCGGCTGCCGACGCCGCCGCGACGGTTATCTCGCACAAGCGGCAGCGCGTAGTCCCGCAAGATGATTCGTCGGCTCAGGCGGGCACAGCCGAAGTTGCCGGTAAGCCGGCTGCGGCCGCGGCGGCCGCTGGGGAAGTCGCTGCCTCGAACGGCGCCGAGCCGGGCGACCCGAGCGAACAGCCCCAAGCGCGTACGGTCGGCCGTCAGACATTGGATGTGTTGGTTGCGGGCGGATGCTCGACCATCGTGCACCTCACCCTGGTGCTGGTGCTTGGCCTATGGGTACTGCCAGAGCCACCAAAGTCTGATCTAAAGCCGCTTACGGCGCAGCTACACGAGCGGGCGCAGGAGTTCCTCAACCGCGTGCTGGAAGAAGAGCTGGATCCCACGCGCGAGCTGGCACTGGTAAGCAGCAGCGTGGCCGGCGCCTCGGCGGGAGACGCACAGGGACCGGCGGGCCAGATCGTTGGGGTTAGCAGCCCCAAGTACGAGCGAAGCGTGGCCGAGGCAGCCGACGAGGGTACGCCCATCGATGTTGGCGACCTTGCCACCCTGGCCTCGCGCGGGGCAGAGCTGGCCGGTCACTTGCCGGACGGCATGCTGGGCGAGCCCTCGGCCATTGTTGACGACTATCAGCAGGCGATGGACCGCATCACAGAGGAGATCCTGAACCAGCTTGCGCGCGGCAAGGTGCTGGTGATCTGGTGTTTTGACCAGTCGCTGAGCATGAAGGACGATCAACAGGAGCTGCGGGCACGCTTTGGCCGCGTGTACGCAGAGCTAGGCCTGGCCAAATCTGCCCAGGGAGAAGCCCTCTGGACGGCCATTTGCAGTTTCGGCCAGGGATGGATGCCGCACACCGAGAAACCGACCTCGAATGTGGCTCGATTGGAGGCGGCCATCGACCAGATCCCCGTGGATGAGAGTGGCATCGAGATGATGTGCCAGGCTGTACGCATGTCTCTCAATTACTATCGCAAGAACAGCCGTGGGCGGCAGCTCATGCTGATCCTGGTGACGGACGAAAGCGGCGACCCCGACAAAGACCTGCCCCACCTCGAGGAAGCCATTGCCGAGGCCAAGGCCGCCCGCTGCCGTGTCTACGTGCTGGGCCGCGAGGCCGTTTTCGGTTATCCGTACGCGCACATGTCCTATACCGACCCGGAAACGGGTATCGGCGGTTTCTGGCTGCCCATCGATCGGGGACCGGAGACGGCCTATTGCGAGCAGCTCCAAGTCGATGGATTCACCAGGCGCTACGACGCGTTTCCCAGCGGCTTCGGGCCCTATTCGCAGACGCGCATGGCCTGGGAGACGGGCGGCATCTTCTTCATGCTACCTAGTCCGGAGACAAACCTGGTTCGCGGAGACAACCGCAAGTACGAACTGGAGGCCATGCGCCCCTACCTTCCCGACCTTATCTCGCGCTCCGAGTACCTGGCCCGCCGCGAGGCCAACCCCCTCCAGCAGCACCTGTGGAAAATCATCTGCGATCTGAACCCCTACGATCCCCAGCACGCTCCCTACGTCGAGCTGCCCGTGACCTTTCCCATCGAGCCTCAGGCCTTCGCCCAGGCAGCCGAACGCGCCAAGGCCGTTGCAGCACAGCTCGTCGTCTACTTGGAGAAGGCCGAGCAGTCGATGAAAGACATTGCAGACCTGCGCCGCCGTGAAGCCGACCCGCGCTGGCAAGCCAATTACGACCTGATGCTCGCACAGCTTATTGCCTTTCGCGTGCGGATCTTCGAGTACGGCGCCTACCTCGAGGCCTTCCAGCGCACGCCCAAGCCGATCACCAACCCGCTCGGCCCTACCCGAAAGACCAACTACTGGGGGCTTGGCTGGCGAACAGAACTGCTCACGGCAGAAAAGCACCAGTCTGCCATGGACGAGGCGACGCGGCTGTTTCAGAAGATCATCTCTGACCATCCAGGTACGCCCTGGGCTGCGCGGGCACAGTGGGAGCTGAACCGCGGCTTCGGCGTGGAACTCAACGAGGGATACAGCGACCCGCGGGCCTCGAGCGTGAAGCTACCCCGGCTATGACGCGGCGCGCAAGGGTCCACCAGCGCGCACAAGCGAGGACGCCCGTAGAGCAAGCGTCCCCGCCCCGTAGAGCAAGCGTCCCCGCTTGCTCCGGCAGGCCAAACACACCCGGCAGGTCTGCACAAGCGAGGACGCCCGTAGAGCAAGCGTCCCCGCTTGCTCCGGCAGGCCAAACACTCCCGGCAGTTCTGCACAAGCGAGGACGCTTATGCTACGGTCGGTCGCTTATGCTACGGTCGGTCGCTTGTGCTGCGCACACGGCGTGCATGGGCGCGCTGTGCGAGCGCCAGCCCCAGCGTCGGCGGGCGCTCGGATCGTTGCTCTTTCGGAGACGAGTGACACGCGTCAGAGTATTTCTAGATGCGCGCAGCCACTCCTCATCCGTGTGCTATTCCGAACCTGTGCGTTCAACATGCCGGCCGTGCAGAAGGTGTTGCACGCGCTCGATCACGGCGGCGTCGCGCAGCAGCCGGCCGCGGGCAGCATCGTGGGGCGGGGATTTGCACGTGGCGTCCAGCACCAGGCAATGTTGTAGAGCATCGTGGTCCGTACCGTCCCATCCTGGGGCGGAGAGAGACCAGTGATCGGGCTCCGCACGCACATGTGCCGCCACGGCCAGTAGTACTTGTTGGAAATCGTGTACGTCGACCCACTCGTCGACCAGAATCAAGAGCCTTGCTTGCAACCAATGTCCCCAGCCCCAAAGCAGACTGGCGGCCTGGCGGCTGTCAGAAGCGTGCTGCTTGCGGATGGCGGCTGCCAGAATGCGGCCAGTGCCATAAGCCAGCGGTGTACTGTAATCGACAAGTTGCGGCACGAGGGCGCAGGCCAGCGGCTTGAGCAGGCGCATAAGCAGCGCATGCAGTGTTTCCAGTTCGTGGGGGTGCGGCCCGAGTGCCACCAAGGGCAGAACAGGGTTGGCACGCCGCGTGAGGGCCGCAGACTGGAAAACGGCCGCGGGCCGCGAGGGTTCATACCAGCCATAGGGACCCGCGAGGGGACCCGTATCGGCAAGAGGGGCGCGGGGGTCGATATGGCCTTCGATAACGAGTTCGGCGTGCGCGGGGACATCAAGCTCGATCGCGCGGGCTGGCGCCGTTTCGATGGGCGACGCCTGCCACGCCGCGGCGAGCTGCCAGCGGTCGAGTTCTTCAGGCACATGGGCAGCCGCGGCCAGCAACAAGGCCGGCGGCGGCCCTAGCACGATGGCGGCCGGGATCGGCTTAGAAGGGCCGCGGGCCACGTGCAGCAGATGTGCCAGACGTCCTTCGGCGTCGAAGGCGACGCACAGTCGGGCGGCGTCGAGGCACAGCACCGGATGTAGGTTCGCGTAGGTTTCGCTCGACTCGGCCCGCAGCAGCACGAGGGCCGCCGCGGTACCGGACTGCTGCTCCTCTTGCCAGGCGCGGATCCACGGCAGTGTACACAGGTCGAAGTCTCCGCTCAGCTCTACGACCTGCTGACAGCTTGCGGCGCGCACGCTGCGCTTGGCAGCCTTTTCTGCCGCAAACAGGCGGCGCGAGGCCAGCCGGGCCAACCAACCCGGCTCGGGCGCGAACCAAGCACGCCAGCGCTCGCAAACCACATCGATATTTTCGGCTCCAAGGCTGCGGCAGATCCGCTCTGCCGTGCCCCACAGGTTGGCAACGGAGGCAAAGCGCTTGCCTCGCACCCTGGTAAACAATACCGCTCTTGGCCAGGCCTGTGCGGCGGCCTCGGCCAACTCGAACTCGGCGTCCACCTCGGCGTCCACCGTGGCCAGGTCTTGCTCGCGCGCTAGAACCTCCAGTAGTTCGGCAAGGTGAAGCATCACAGCAAGCTTGCAGCCACGATGTTCGAGATGCGCACCAGCCGCCAATGAGACTGGTCCAATGGCGCGGTGGTGAACAGAATGAAAAACGCCTCCGCCTCCGGGTCAATCCACACCATGGTGCCCGTGGCGCCCACGTGACCGTACGTGCGGTCCGAAAGCAGGTCCCCCCAACTATCCGCAGTGCCAGCGTGGTTCAGCCGCCAGCCCAACCCCCATGGCCGTGCTCGTCGCACCGGCTCGGGCAGATCCGGCTGGTCGTTCAACCGGTTCGCGGTCATCCGCTCGATCGTACGGGGTGAGACAAGTTGCCGCGCTCCCGCGCGGCCCCGATCGAGCAGAAGCTGGCAGAGCACGGCAAAATCTTCCGGCGTGCTAAACAACCCGCCCCAGGGTGCACCCAGTTCTTGCCAGTAGCTTGTGTTCCAGTGGTAGACCGTCCCCTCTTGTTCCGGCGGAAGCTGCACCCGCACGAGGCGCTCACGTGGCAGGCCGCCGGCGCCTAGTGAGGTCGATGCCATGCCCAGCGGTTCAAACAGCTCTCTCCGCAGAAACTCGGGCATGCTCAGGCCCGTGATCTTCTCAACAATGGCCGCCACCAGCAGCGTGCCCATGCTTTGGTAGCTGAGGTTCGTGCCGGCGGGGAACAGCGGCACGGTGTCGCGCACGGCATGCTCTAGAAAACGCGCCAGCGGTGCGTGCTGGGCGCGCAGCTCGAGGTTGTTAGGCAGCATGTCGGGCAGGCCGGAGGTATGGGTGAAGAGATGCAGCACTCGCGTCTGGTCTTTGTGGTGCGCGGCAAATTCTGGGAAGTAGCGTGTAACGGGATCCGAGAGGGCCAGCAGCCCTCGCTCGACCAGCAGCATGGCGGCCAGGTAGGTGACCGGCTTGGTAACAGACGCTAGCAAAAAGATGCCGTCTGGGCGGATAGGTGGATCGTCAGGTGCGGGTCCCTGTCGGCCGAAGAAGCGGGGGGCAAGCGTGCGGCCTCGCCGGCCTACCAGCAGGGCTGCGCCCGGCACGGGCGGGGAGGGGCCGCGCGTCCAAGCGTCCAAAAGGTCGTAGGCGTGGGCCAGGCGATCGGCGTCCAGGTGCAGCTCATTGGGCGTGGTCTGGGGCAAGTGCGGCATGGGCAGCTCTAGAGTTCTTACGGATTGTGGAGCAGGCCGCGCGGCTGAGGTTCCCTCGCTCGCCGGCAGGCAATTGTCTGGGGGAGGATTCGCACAGGCTCGCCTGAGGTTCGCCTCTGGCAGGGGACGCAGCGTATGCGACTGAACAATCGCACATGCATGCTACGGTTCTCCCCCTTCGCCGGCAGGCAACAGCACATCGTAGCAGCGGTCGGTTGCCGGCTCCAGCTTCGCTGCGGTGCAGAGCAGGCGGCTCACTCGCGCAAGCTGTCGAACGGGCTCGACGCTCTGAACTCGGCAGCCGCCTGATGCTCGTGCCGCAAGACCCTCACGAGCCGCAGGCCGAAGGTTGCCACCATGAGGGCCGCCGTGCCGCCCACCATCATGCGTGCGTCGGCATGGCCCAGGCACACGACGGCCGCCAAAGACGCGCTTGCGGCTCCCAGGGCCATTCCCAAAAGCCTGACCGTCCAGCGTACCTGCGGATAACGCAGCAATACGACGAAGCCTACGACCAGGCCGAACAGCGCCGCAGCCACAGCGCCCTTGATGTTCGTCTCCAAATGAAGGCGCGACCGGGGCATCGTCCCAAATGGGGCAAGCAGCACGGCGGCCACCGAAACGGCCATCAGCAGACCGGCAAGCGAAAATCGCCTGGCCCCGTACGCGTGTGTAGGACCCCGTGCCATTACGGTGCCTCGATCAATTGGCCATCCCCGCGGTTTGCCAGGGCGGCATACGTCGGCATGGCGATGGTCTCCGCCAGAAAACGCACGCTCCCATCACCAAGAAGGAACTGGCAGCCGCCGGGATGCCGGCTTTCAAAGCCGCCGACGAGCAACGTGGGCTGCAATCCGGCCGGCAGCGCGGCCTGCGCGCCGGCGACGATCGCAGCGTCGTAACCGAGGGCGTAATCGTCGGCCATAATCAACGGGCCCCCTACGCGAGAAGAAGTGTTGATGGCTGTGCCGGTGTTACGCAGCGTCGCCCTGGTGCCCGACAGCCAGCCCAAGTCGTTCTGCGTTTTCAGCTTCTCGCCCACAAACAGCGTGTAGGTGCGGCCGTCGATGAAATCCTCGTCGCGCAAGTAAGTATTGAGCAGAAAGCTGCCGTTGTTCGTCACATCGATGGGCGCCTCGGCATCGTGATGGCAGCCGGCGTAGTTGCTATAGACGCCGGATCCCGCGTCGGTGGGACACGACAGCACCGGTACGGAGTGCGCGGAAACCTTTGCATTATTCTTGTGGTATGCCCCCACCGAGAAGTCCAGGCTGCGGTAGGCCACTCCCTCTTCGACATAGGGCAAGATCGACGCGATCCAATTGAGGTGGTAGCCCACCGGCCTCGTGTGGATCGGCCCTTGGGCATCGAGCGTACCGGCGGGCAGCACGCTCCAGGCCATCTCGTAGTTATGCAGCGCCAGGCTCAACTGCGCAAGGTTATTGCGGCAAACGGTGCGCCGAGCTGCTTCGCGGCAGGCCTGGACGGCCGGCAGCAACATCGCTACCAGCATGCCGGTAATGGCAATGACCACGAGCAGCTCGACCAGCGTAAACCCGGGGCGGGCTCGAAAAGGCGCAGGCGGCACGTTCATGGGAGTAGTGCTCCTGTGTTTACATCGAGGACGAAAGTGCGTTCTGTGCGAAGTCGGCGAGGCGGCGCGACCCCGTATTGAGCAGAGATCTGCACGCGGCGGAACTGCGGTTGGTCCTGCACAGGCTCGACCACAATGGCCACCTGCGCCGCACCCGACGTTAGCTCGCCGGGCGGTACGGTCCACACCTCGCCGGCATAAGCCGGGTTTTGCCTCAGCCTCGCTCGGGCCAGGGACTCGCCTGCCCGCGCCAGCCAGTGGGCCTGACGGCCGCCGATCTGCAAGTCGACCACTGCGTGCGCCGCGCGGACTTGCCGTATCGATTGCAGCAGCAATAGTCCGGCAACTGCCAAGATGACCAGCGACATCAGCAAGCAGAAGCCTGTGCGTCGGAGCCTCCACGTGGTGCAGCGTGTCATGGCAAGCCCTCTGCGGTGTGCTGTTTGCGAGGAGCGGCCAGGAGGGCTTCGATCGCACATTCCCAGGCCTCTCCCGCGGCAGGAGGGGTTCGAAGCGTGAGTACAAGCCAGTGTATCTTCTGCTGCTCTTCGACCTGAACAGAGCAGCTCCAGCCCGAGGCAAGGCTGTAGCGCTCGCGGCGCACGCTTCCTATACCACGAGCCACGCGATGCAAGCCGTCCGGCCGCGCCACGTATTCGACCTGTGCTCCTGACTGTAGCACAAACGCTAGCACAGACACGTCAGCTCCCTGGCGGGGTTCGATTCCGGCCTTATCGTCTTGCGGCAGCACGACCTGTGCCGCCTGGCCCGCATCTTCGCGCAAGTGAGCCGACAGGCGCCCCAAAGCCGTCAAGCGATGGATATGTTCGCGGGCGCGAACCTCGCCGCGCAACATCTGGCCGAGGAGTACCGCTCCAATGCCAGCGATCAAAGAAGCCAACGTGACCGCCGAAACGGCTTCGATGAGCGTGGCCCCGCTTCTCGAAGTTCTACGGCTGGCCGAGCCCGCCCAGCCGCAGCGCGCAACGCCACGTCGAGCACGCCGAGCGTACAGGGTGTGCGTAGCCGGTTCGATGATGCGGCGCTGTGGCGAGTAGCGGCGGAGCAAAGGGAAAAACGAAACCACGCCCATACTTGCATTGCTCATGGCACGCTCTCCTGCGTCGTGTAAACCCACGTCGAGAGCCGCACGACAGCGCCCATTGCAGGGCTGCGAGAGGGCACCCTCACGGCCACGCTGAACTGCCGGCCAGCCGCCGGGGCAGGTACGGCACGCGCGTCTATTTCGAGCTGGGCACCAGGCAGCCGCTGTTGCAGACGCTTCTCCAAGTGCTGGTGCAGCTCTTCAGGTAGACGGAGATCGGCGGCCTGCCCGTTCAGCTCCCCCGGGTCGAGTGCGACGAGGCGTTGCAAGATATTCTCTGCCTCGAGCAGGGCGGTCTGCCTGGCAAGCTGTTGCCGCCTGGCCGCAGTGCCGGTGAGGGCCATGGTAAGACACACGATGCTCACGGCCGCCACGCCGAACATGGCGGCGAGGACATCCGCCAAGATTGCTCCGCGGCGGCCGTGCAGCCGACGCTGGCGAGGCACGGAGGTGTGGCAACAATTCATTTCCATGAGATGATCGACTCTGCGATTTTGACGAGCGGCCAGAAGACGGTTATTCCCAACACAGCCGCGACCAGGGCGACGGTGCCGACGAGCAGAGGCAGCAGGGCGTGCAAGGCCATCTCCAATCGGTAGGCAGCGCGGCGCTCGTTACCCGCTGCCAACTCTTGCAGGGCCCAATCCAGGTTGCCGGCCTGCTGGGCCGCGAGCAGTAGCTCGCCCTCGCGCGAACGGACCAGGCGGCCCTTCACCAAGGCCTGCTGCCAAGCCGTGCCCAGGGCCAGCAATTTGGTCACGCGGCGCAGACGGCGACGAAAGTGCCATGCCGGATGTGCTCGGCTAAGCTCGCTAAGCGTGGTTTCGAGCGGCTGCCTGCCGCGTACCGCCGCTGCCAAGCAGCGCAGTGCGAGGGCCCTGTGCCGCCAGTAGAAGAACCGGCCCAAGATCGGCGGCGCCCAAGGAACATGGCCCAGCAGCCAGAGAATCGTCCAGCAGCCGAGGAGCAGCACGAGAGGAGAAAACAGGCCGAACAGCAACAACTCCGATTCCATGGCAAAGGGCGCTGCCCACAGCTTGTTGATTAGCGGCGCAGCCAGCTCTTCGGCCTGGAAGCCTGCGACAATCATCGTAATATGTGGCATGATCTTCCAGACGAAAAAGATGCAGGTGGCAGCCGCCGTGTACACGATCCATAGCGCGTATGCCGTGAACACCGCCGCGCGCTCCAGGGCACGGGCGGCAAAGGTCGATGGAATGGCGGCTTGCAATCCACCCGCGACATCGAGGGGTGTGGCTCGCACGGCTGCTGTTGCCGCACGCGGAACGACCCGCCAGCGTCGCAGGCTATCCGACAGCGGGATGCCCGCATCCAGATCGGCCGCCAGCCTCAGCATGCGCCGCCCCTGGCCGCCGCGGATCTCGCGGGCCATGCTCCGGCAGAAGGCCGATACTGGCGCTCGCCTCTGCACGAGCGCCGCGAGCAGGCCCAGCAACGCAGCTTGGTGCACGGTCCGATATCTCGCCGCGCCCACGAGTGCCGCGCCGACGATGCTTGCAATAGCGAGCATGCCCAGCCAACCCAGCGCGAAGCTCAGAAAGAAGCCGCCGACGAGGAGGCAATTCCAGCCGACGATCTCCAGAGCCTGCTGCAAGTTGTCTTCTGCCGGCTGTGCAGGCGCAAGCTGCTCTAGCCGGCGCATGTACAGCACGCTCAGACCTAACAGCACCAGTGCTGCTGCGACATATAGGCTCTGGGCACCAACGATCATTGCTGCACACCTACAAAAGCGCCTCGATGAGCGTGAGCAGACTTCCCATCGAAGCCCCCATCACAAAGGTGACGGTCAGGCTGACCACGACCAGCAGCACGGGCGGCAACACGGCGCGCGTCACGGCGAGGCGTGTTTCGACACGGGCATCGTACACCTCCGTGATGGTACGCAGTGCCTCGACCAACATGCCTGCGCCTTCTCCCCACGCCACCAGGGGGGACAGGGCTGCCAATAGCGGTTCTGGCTCCAGTGCTGCTGAGAGGGCGGCTCCGGCCGCAACACGCCGAGCGGCGCGTCGCGCCGCCTGGCGCAGGGCTGCATCTCCGTTGGCCGACGCCGCCGCGGCCAGCGCCTCGGGCAGCGTGAGTTGCTCTTCAAGCAGCAGGCGGAGGAGCGCCGCGAAGTGCCTGGTGTGGTTCCACCGCACCAGCGGCCCGATCCAGGGCAGGGCGTGGTGGACCAGTAGCCGCGTTATCGCACGATCTCGCAGCAGCCACACCGCACCGGCCGCCAGCAAGGCCGTTGCGGCTATTCCCAGGTATGGCGCGAGTCCGATGCTCACGAGGCCGATGAGGAGCTGGACACCGGCCGGTAGCTGCACCTCTATATCGACGAGCAGCGATACGCCCTCGGCCGCAACCTGGGCAAACACGGCCACCACAAACCCCAGCAGCACCAACACCAATACAGGATAGGCCATCAGCCGCGCGAACTGCCACGGCACGTCTGCCGTTTGCTGGGCAACACACGCGTATTCTGCCAGTCCATCGAGCGGCGATCGCCGGCGCAATCCGCCAAGCAGCAGGATGCTCACATGCCGCGGAACCTCTGCGCAAGTAAGTGCCTGCTCGAGCGACGCGCCCTCCCGCAGGCGCTCCGCGATCCGCAACAGCACGCGTTTCAGCCGAGAACCGCCAAGATCTGCGGCCACGGCCTCCAGGCCGTCGGCGAGGGGGGCGCCAGACGTCATCAGCTCTGCCACCGTGGCGGCGAGTTCGGCCGCCTCGGCTTTCGTCAGCCGTACCGCAGACGCCCCACGAGCGTCGCCAGGTCCCGGCGTGTGAGGCGTCCCCACCGACGGAGAAACAGGCGTAGCCGGCGAAGATTCGCTCGACATCCCTTCGCGCGCCTCCATCACTCTTCTGCCACTCGCTCCATAAAGCTGACCGTGGGCACGAACACGCTTACCGTGTAGGCCATGACCAACGGTGCAAGAAAGCAGACCAGCAACACGTACGGCAGCGCCACGCGGGCCAGGCTCAGCCGAGACTCTGCAAAACGGCGGTAACGATCTCCGGCGGCGCTCAGCAGCCGTACCGCCGCCGCTTGGCCTTTCGGGACGGCCAGAGACCACGCGGCGAGGGCCGGTATTCGCGCCGTGCTCTTGTGGCGAGGATGCTGACCCCGGCGAATCTGAGCGGCCAATTGCGCAGCATCGTCGGCCAGCTCGCCTCCTCCGGCAGCGTCTGCTGCCAGCGTCAAGGCTTCGTCGGCCGGTACGCCATGCTCGAGAAGCAGTGCAAGGGTCTCTGCCAGCACAGCCTGCCGCGACCAAAGAATGACTTTGCCTGCCCAGGGCACCCAGGCCAACAGCCATGCCGCGCGCCCCCCCGCCAGCAGGGAAGTTCGGCCCGATTGACGCCACCAGATCAGCACCCCAAGCAGCAGTAAGCCTGGAAAAACCGGCAGCGGCACAAGGCGATCCACCACTTGCAAGAGACGGTGCAACCCTACCGTCAGCCCGGGCAGCGGCACGCGAAACTCTCGAGCCGCCTCGAGCTGGACCGGAAACAGCCACGTGCTCCAAAGGCTCCATGCCACAGCCGCCACAAGACACACAAGCAGCGGATAAACGAGAGCCAAACCGGTGTTCGCCCGTAGGATCCGCAACCTGCCGGCCAATTCGGCCACCCCCGCAAGCGCGCTCGCCAAATCTCCCGATCGCTCGCCCGCTGCTACGATTGCTCGATATAAAGGCGGCACCAAGGCCCGCTCGCCCTCCAGGGCGTCGCGCAGCGATTCTCCCCGCGCCAGCCGCTCTGCGAGCCGCGCCGCCAGCTCGCCCGCACCGCCACCCAGCTCTTCAGCCGCCTGAACCAAACCCGCGTCCAGCGGCAGACCCGCACGCACCAGCGCCGCCAGCTCTTGATTCAGCACCGACAGGTCTTCCAACCGCAACGCTCGGCCGGCGTTACTCATGGCAGCCCCCATCAACCACACCGTCCGAACACGCGTACCACCTCTTCCGGACTCGTCAGGCCCGCCTCGACACGCCCGAGCGCCTGCTGCCAGCACGTCGTCATCCCCGCCTCGACCGCCAACGCCTCGATGCGCTCTGCATCCGTGCGGCTAAGAATGGCGCGGCCCACTTCCCCAGCCGGATGCAACAACTCGGCAACCGGCACCCGCCCATGATACCCCGTGCCCAGGCACGTATCGCATCCCCGCGCCTTCCGCGCAACCTTGACCGGCAGCCCGAGCAACTCCGTTTCTGTTGCCTCCGTTGAACACCGGCACAGCCGCCGCAGCAGCCGCTGCGAAACGATTGCCAGCAGCCCGCTACGCAACATGTATGGAGCGATCCCCATGTCCGCCAGCCGGCTCACCGACTCGGCGGCACTTCCGGCGTGAAAAGTGCTGATCACCAGGTGCCCCGTGAGCGCAGCCTGAAATGCCACGCGGGCAGTCTCCTGCTCGCGTATCTCGCCCACCATGATCACCTCCGGATCCTGGCGAAGCAGGAATTTCAGCGCCCCCGTCAGGTCGAAATCCGCCGTGAGGTTCGCCTGCGTCTGGCTGACGCCAGGAACGGCAAGCTCAATGGGGTCTTCGAGCGTGGCCACACTCCGCCCGGAGCGCGTCTGCTCGACAATCTCGCGCAACAGCGCGTAGGCCGTGGTCGTCTTGCCGCTGCTGGCCGGACCCGTGATGAGCACGGCTCCGGACGTCTCTCGAATCAACTCCGCCAGCTTGCCGGCGATGGCTTGTTCAAACCCCAGCTCGCTCAGCTTGAGTACGCGATGTTCGCTGCCGAATAGGCGGACCACCGCCTTCTCACCGAACAGCGTGGGCAGGGTGCTGACCCGCACCTCGAGGCCGATATTCGCATTTTGCATCCGGCCTTCCTGCGGCACGTCCGTGCGATATGTCAGTAACCCGGCCAGCACCTTGAGCCGGGCGATCACGTTGGGGCCCACGCTCCGCGGGATGCTCACCAGCGGTTGCAGCACGCCATCAATGCGCCAGCGGACAGAGAGGCCGTCGGCCGTGGGCTCCAGGTGCACGTCGCTTGCACGAGCCTCGCGTGCGGCGAGCAAGATCTGCTCCACCGCAAACACGGCGTACTCGGGATGGCGCGTATCGGTCTCCGCCAACCGGCTTTGCACGCGGTCACGGATCGAAGAGCTTGCAGCCAAGGAAACCTCCTGCACGAACCATGCCGATTATCGCTTCCGATGCGTGCTGAGGCCAGGGTCGAACACAAAACATGGGGAAATGTCACCGAGTCTCGTCCAGGAAATGGCGTGCACGTCCTGGAGAGCCGCGCGTGTTGGCAGAAGCTCTGTGCCGCCCCTCGCTACTCTGCAGCAGACTGGTGCCAAGGGCATCCCGACTTTGCAAACGGTGGGCAGCAGACCTTGCGACCCGCGCCCACCACGCGGTCTGCACGCTGGCGCGCGCGGCTGCCTTCCCCCCATTCGTTGAGAGGCGACAAGGTGGGGCAGAATCGAATGGCAGTTTCCTTCTGCCTTACTTCTCATCTCCCACACGCCATACGCACACGCGTGCACGGCTTGCGTACGCCGTCCCGCGCGAGTGGCCGGCATAAACCCGGGGGCGCACAAACGAGAGACGGGTTCTTATCCCCGCCGGGATCGACTTCGTGCAACGCTCCGAACGCACGCCCACCGGAATCGATAGATGTAACACGCCCTACGCACGCCCCCCGGCGATTTGCCGGCGGCTCGCAGCGCAATGCCGGGGAATTACAACATGCACCGGCAGCTACCCCAGCGCCAACATCACCCACGCACGCGGCGGCAAAGTTGCACCAGCTCGTCCAGCGCTTGCAAGATAGCCGCCTGCTCCCCTCCGCTGCGGATAACCTGTTCCAGCCGATCTGCCGGGGCACGCAGGATCCCAAAACCATACCCGCCTGCAGATCCCTTGAGCTGATGGGCAGCTCGGGCCAACTCGTCCCAGTCCTGTGCCGCCGCCAATGCCTCCAGCCGCGCTATTCGCTCGGGCATTTCTTGCACATACAACTTCACAAGGTCTCGCAGAAGCGGATCCTCAGCCAGGGTGGAGACTACGTGCGATTCGCCATGCATGATGTCGAGAATGCTGCGCCGCGCCCCTGCACTGGATAACTCTACAACGTGGCAGAAGAGGGTGCAGCAGAAGGGAGACCGCACATTGGAGATGCTACTGGCGTATCGTAGCGGTCGTGCATACCGTGCGGGCGAAAACGCTGGAACGGCTGAGTGCACGGACCGACACGGGTCCAGTCAAACGCCCCGGCCATGGGACCGGTGCTCAGCCGGTTTAATAACCGAAGAAGCGCGCCGCCTGCGCGCCTTGCGCTGCTGCGCGGCGGGGACGTAGCGCACCAGCGGCACTGGCACGGCGGGGCATCGTGTCTGCAAGCGATTATCTCACGACCGTGTGCATCAAGCGGAGCCGAGGGCATAACCACACGGCCATGTCCGGCCGTGCATGTGCGTCACGTGCTCGAAAGTGCAATCTCGGGCTACTCGAGCCGAGAATCGCGCATTGCATGGGAGTTGCTCTGCCGCGACTGGACGTTCACTGCCTGTTCCATCTGCGGCCAGCGGCGTGACGATCGGCAAGACCGTTACCAGCGGCCCCGCACGCTCGGCATGTGCGCACGTTGCGTTATCTTGGTGCCAACACGCACGATGCGTTTATTGCGAAAGTCGGTCTGGCAGCTAAGGCAGGGAACCGCCGGGGACGATAGCTGCGATAGCCGCTGAGAGAATCAGCCTCACCCTCGAGTTCCTTGTTGCAAGTTCTGGAGACCTCCCCATGAAGCCCCGTGCCATCCTGATTCTGGCTGTGCTGGTCGGCTCGTTTGCGTTCATGCCGGACGCCAATGCCGGTCTGTTCCGCCGAAGCAAGTGTTGCGATCCGTGCTGCGATCCGTGCTGCGACATGTGTTGCGAGCCTGCCTGCTGTGCCCCGGCATGCTGCGAGCCGTGCTGCGACCCTTGTTGCGATCCCTGCTGCAAGCCTCGCCGCTGCCGCGTCGGCTTGTTGGCCCGGCTGCGGCGTGCCCGCTGCTGCCACGCGTGCTGCGACCCCTGCTGCGATGCTTGCTGCGAACCGAGCTGTTGCGCAGAGCCGGCGTGCTGCCACTAACAGCCTAGCCTGCCCTACCGCCCCGCTGCTTGATTGCCGAGCACGGCCCCCGCGTCCTGACCCGGGGGCCGTGCCGTTTCATGGCCAACTCCGGCTGTCATTCCAGCTCTTCCAACCACAGCCGGATTTCGTTTTCGTATTCGCATGCCAGCTCACCCTTGACAAGCTGCCGGTGGAAGGCGGCCGCCCCCTCCTTCACCAGATCGGCCGCCTCGGCGCTGGGGAAACGACAATTGGGGTCGGGAGCAATCAGGCTGCGGATGAGGGTCATCAACAGGTCGTTGCACACCACCTCGTGCGGCAGCCGTTCTGCCAGCCGGTGCACCAGCAGGCGTTTGGCCTCCAGCAAATCCCGGTAATTCAAGTGCTGGGGGAAGGGCGGCGCGCCGGACAGCATCTCCACCAGCACGTACCCCAAGCTGCATAGGTCGGAGCGCGGAGAGGTGCCGGTCCCCTCCAGCACTTCGGGGGCGGCGTACCGCGGCGTGCAGTTCCGCCGCTGCGGCGCTTCTTCGTACTCGTACGCCGAGCCGATGTCGATAATCTTGGCGTTCCCTGTCCGCTTGAGCATGATGTTCGAGGGCTTTACGTCCCCGTGCACGATCCCTTCGCGGTGCAGCGCCGCCAAGGCCGCCAGGCACTCGCGCAGCACCGCGATGGCGATGCCCGGCTTGAGACGCGGCTGCTGCGGGCCGGCGGTGACAATCACGTTGTTGATGTAGTCCCACCGCTTCATGCTCACGCGGTTGCGTACATGTTCGAGCATGGAATGGGTCAACAGGCGGCTCAGGTCGTAGCCGTCGATCCATTCCATTTCCATCAGGCGGATGCGATCCCGCTCCAAGAAGTTGTGCACGTCGATCAGGTTGTCTTGTTGGATCTGAGCCACGCGGGCGGCTACGTGTGCAATCCGCCCCATGGCCTCCTCATAGGCGCGCACCGTTTCGTAGTGCTGGGGCGAGAAAATCTTCAGTGCTACAGGGAGGGTGAAGTTGTCGGTCCCTCGCCGCTCGCTCAGGTAGACTACCCCCTGCCCGCCCTCGCCTAATCGCTTGAGCAGGCGGTGGTGCTCGGTCCAGCTCATGCGTTGCGCTGCCACCAGGTCGTGGTAGCGCGATTGCAGCTCTTCCGGGCAGCGCTGGCTGCGGTGCCCGTTGAATGTCAACGTCCCAGTGCCCTCGAAATAGGTCGTGGTTGCCACGCGGTCGTCTCCCTTCTCATTGGGCCATCCTTGGAACTGGCCGTAATCTTAGGTGGGGAGCGGACCTCTCGTAAAGACCACCGTGGGCCGCACGCGTCTCCGCCTTGCGGCCGGGCGGCAACAAGCCGCACGGGCCGTCATGGCATGCTGGAGCCGATCATCGGCCGCAACCGCCCTAGAACCGACCGCGGCGGCGCTCCTTGCTAGGCAGAATCTCCAGACAGCAGGTCCACCAGCCGGTAAGAATGGTCTGCTGGAACTCGAGGGGCAGCCCCTCTGCGGCCATCTCGCGGGCCAGGCGCTCATGATCGTAGACCACCGGTACAAACTCCACGTTCAGCCCGTCCTGGGGCGAGTATTCCAGCAACGTGTACCACACGTTGGTCCGTCCGTCGTTCTCCGGGCGGCCCAGCACGCCTACGTTCACGAACCGGCGGCCATCGCTCAGCTCGCGCTGCCACTTGATGCCCGTGTGCGTGGCCAGGACCACGTCGGCCTGGTACTCCCGGCAGAGCCAATCGAGAAAGTGCGTCGAGCTGGTTGATTCCCACAAGAATTCATTGGTGCGCCGGGGGCTGCCGTGGCACAGAAGCAACCGCAGTCTGCCCAGCTCCAGCCGAATCTGCCGCGGCAGCTCCTTCAGCCAGCCTCGATTCTCAGCAGAGGTGTGCTCGAGCGTGTACTGGTAGCTGATGCGTGCGAAGAGATTGTCGCGCTCGTCGGTATAGCCGCACTGGCAGTCTGCCAACTCGTTGCCCACGGAGTCGTCGTAGTTGCCCTGGAGGCATTGCACACCGTATGCACGCAACAGGGGAAAAACACGATCCGGGTGCGGACCGAAGGCCCCCAGGTCGCCCAAGCAGTAAATCCCATCGACGCCGCGCCGGCGGATGTCTCGCAAGGCTTCGCGCAGTGCCAGGTAGTTGCTGTAGATTCCTCCGAACATGGCGAGTCGAACGCGATGCAGGCGTGACATGGCGTTGGGCGGCTAGCGTGCAGCAGAGCGCCGTAGGCGGCCGGGGGCGAAGCCTGACCTTATGCCGGCGGCGCCTGATGGAAGCGGAGGAAGAATGGGTGTTCGATCATGCTCGTGCGTTCGGGCGGCGGTAGCGCCCGGACGTGGGATTGGCACACAAATTATGGCTGTGGACGCAGGTGTAGCAGGCCCCGTGCCGCAGGCGGTAGGGCCCGAGCGCGTCTGCCAGCGATTCGCCCATTCGAGCGTCCGGCGCGGCGATAAGGATGGGGCAGACGTGTACGCCGCGGTCGGTGACCATCCGGCTGTGGTCGCACGGCAGGTGCGATGTGCCCAACGCAGCGATCACGTCGGCCGTGACGCGCTCATCGTCTGCGTATCCGCATGTGCGGCGAGCCTCGGCGCCCAATCGTAGCGGCGGCAGGATCTTCAGGCGCGGCCGCTCGATGCCGCGCTCGCGCAGCATGCGGCGGAAGGCATCGAGCACCGCAGGCTCTTGTTCCTCGTGCCAGGTGCGCACGGCGGTGACGAGCGGCAGAAAACCAAAGGCGGCCAGGCGCACAAGCCCCTCGAGCGTCCGTTCGAAGGTGCCGGCACCGCGGATGGGGTCATTCGTTTCGGCAGAGAAGCCATCCAGCGAAACGCGAAACTCGAGGCTGTAGATGCTGCTGCGTTCCGCAGCGGCGAGTTCTTGCAGCCAGGCATCCCGCAATACGGAAGCATTTGTGAGCACGGTGGCGGGGCCGTAGCGGAGCGTCTCGCAGAGCATGGGCACCAGCTCGGGGTTCAGGAACGGCTCGCCGCCGGTGAAGTAGTACTCTTTCACGCCCAACGGCACCGACTCGGCCAGGTAACGGCGTACCTGCTGTAGCGTCAAGAACTCGAAGCTGCGGTTGTGCGGGCTGCAACTGATAAAGCAATGCAGGCACGTGTAATTGCAGAGCGTCCCGGCCGCCTGAAACCAGAGGTCGTCCAGGTGCGTCAGCGCCACCAAGGGCGCGTCATCGGCCTCCAATGGAACGATTGGAGCAGGGCCGCTCATTCGTAGGGGTTCCGGTGCGTCGAGTACAGGTCCAGGCCAGGCCGGTCGAAGATGACGCTGAACACCTGGCGGATTTGATCATGCCCTGAGCGCAACAAGAAAGAGGAACGGCGACCGTAGCTCTTGGCGCCCAGAATGTAAAAGTCCATCTCCGGGTTCAGCAGCACCTCGGCACCGACGGCCGGCTGCGCCAGGCAGTCGGTGCCGGCAGATAGCAGTGCAGCCGCCAGCTTCATCGGGCCGCCGGTGGCATAGCACTCGTGAACTTGCAGCTCTTCGTAGATGCGGCGGTCCGGCCGCCAGCCGACGTTGGCAATGATCGCGTCCACCTCGCGCTCGCCTGCATGGGCCCCTTCGAACAAGACCACAAAGGCCCCTACGTCTGAGCGCCACACCAACGAACGCACGCTGGTCTCCGGCAGGAACTCGACCGTGTCCGAACCGGCGGCCAGCCGGTTGGCCTGCTCGACCAGCAGTGCGCGCTCCGGCAGCGGGTCGTGCTCGACGCGTGCAATCGGCCCTGTCCCCGCCGCAAGAGCGCGCCTCACTGCCCAGGTAATGCGGGTGCGCGGCTCGCTTGCGGCCAGCCTCGACAGTGCCAAGACGTTCGTAGCCGCAGAGTGCCCCCCGCCCACCACCAGCACGCGGCGGTTGGCGTAACGAGCCCTGTCGGCGCCGTCGATATCCGGCAGCCCGTACTCGATCTGCTCGGCCGCAGCCAACTCTCCCAATGCCGGCAGCCCCCCCGTGCCTAGCCAATTGTGATTGCCGTATGTACCCGTGCAATCAAGCACCACGTCGGCCGTGGCATAGCGTTCTCCCTGCCGGTCGCGCACCAGCAAACGGAACGAGGGCTCGCTGCGCGCTTCGGCTCCTACCAGATCTCCCTTCAGCAAGCCCTCGCGGCCCACGGCCAGGACCTCGGTTTGCAGCCGCAAGCTGTCGACCACCAGGTCCGAATGTGCCAGGGGAAGCAGGTAGCGCTCGACAAGCTCGCGCCCCGTGGGCAGCGACTCGCCATCCGGCGGGCGCCACGCGGGATCTTGAGCAGCAAGCGCGGCCAGCCCCAGGCTCGAGACGTTCCACTTCCAGGGGCTGAACATGCGTACGTGGCCCCACTTGAGCACGCTGGCGGCAACGGGCCCGCGTTCATACAGGTCGACGTCGTAACCCAGATAGCGGGCATAGAGCGCCGCTTCAATACCGATCGGCCCGCCGCCGAGTACGGCAATGCGTGCTGGTGTGTCGACGGCCATGCATTCAGACCAGGGGGGAAACGGAGTGCGCCTACCATGCAGAGATCAGCGGCTGCTCATCCGCATGTGGCCGCATTCTCTATGCAAACGCGCGGCGAGACAAGCGGCCGCCGCAGGACGTGCCGGGGACGGAGGACGCATTGGCGAGGCGGTGCTTGTGGGAAGAGGAGCGGCGAAAGGCATGCTTTGTCTATGGCGCTCGCTTCTTACGGCGCATGCGTCTGGCCGGTCGGCTGGAAGCAGACTGTTTTGCGGCACGACTCTGCGCGGCTGCCCCAAGTGGATCGAGTACCTCAACCAGGTACTCCCGAGCGCGGGCACCGACGCCGGGCGACTGGCTCTCTCTAGGTCCAGCCACATTGAGCACATGGATGTTGTGCTCCGCCAACCAAGAACGCACGACCTCGATCGAGGGAGGTTGTTCCAGATCGACTATGAGCAGCGGCCGCTTGTGCTGGCGAGCCACCTGACAGGTAAGCAAGGTGCCGCCTGTGGGGACGCCAAGGCAGAGTACCAACGTGCCGTCGGCTTGCAGCACATTCTGCACGGTCCGCGGCGCGTAGTCTGCCGAGGTGTGCTCCTGGAGGCGATACTTGCGCGGAATTTCACCGTCCTCGGCGCGGCGGCCCTTTGGGCACCATCCGCCGTGGGGGATACCCAAAGCTATGGCGGCGTCGAGCCCCGCACGATCGACCCCTGTTTGCCCGCCGCTGATGATCCGTTCGAGTTGCATGCTGCCGATTGTATCGACTGTGCGCGGCTGCCGGCGAGCCAGTGTGAAGACGAGCCGAGAGCCGGATGCCGGTCCACGACCAATGCGGCCTGGAAGGCGGCCCGAACCTGAAAACGCAGTTCGCCGGATGGGTGGCGTCGCTGGCACAAGGCCTTTCTCGCCAGCCCTACTGACCGCACAAGAGTATGCGGGGCGTTGAGTTTGAAGGGGGCTTCGCGTGCGGGGAGGTCAGGTTCCCGGCGGCGATCAGGACATCATCCAACGCATGGGGGCTTCGCGTGCGGTAAGGTCAGAGCAGTTCCTCAAAAGGGGCTGCGCCCCGCCGCCTTTCGGGAGACGCCTTGCGAACGCATGGGACGAGTGGCAGCGTGCACGACCGCAATGGGCAGGCAGAGACCTCCCTGCACCATGCGGCCATTACCCGACGCGGCTCCGCCCGCGGCTGCATCATCTTCATCGGACAAAAAGCCCAAGACGAGCACGCGGTCTCCAGGCATTACCGGTGTGGCAGGTGCGACCGGCGCTACGACTGTGACGACCACTGGTTCCCCAAACAAAACAATGGTGAGGGTACACCGTTCAGCGCCGCACTCGATGGCCCGCACGGTGCCGGCAAGGGCGATGCCGCCGCGGCTGCGTTGCGTGGAGCGCATGCGCTCCGCAGCCAGCCGGCCCAGAACCGGCAGCCTGCCGGGAGATGCAATCACGCACGCCAACACGTCGCATACTGCGGCACGCAGTTGTGCGCGCTCCGCTTCGTCCTGGGGGGCACGCAGCAGGGTGACAGCCTCCGCCAAACGGCAGAGTTCGGCATACGCCCTGAGCGAAAGGCCTCCCTCCGCTCGGGCAACGCAGGCGGCACAAGCTGCCTGTCCGGCAGTATTGGCTTCGTTACTAGCAGCCGGCGCAGCCGGCTCTGCATGGTTCGTATACCGAGGACACCCAATCGCCGCCGCCACGGCTGCGGCCCTCTGCTGGACCTCGCGCGGGGTATAGACAACACTGTTCCCCGGCATGCCTTGGTCGAACTCCGTATCCCGGCCCGGCTCCCGGCGGCCAGAGCGCCCACGCTGCGGTGCATCAGCTCCTGTGTAGGACGCGTGCAGCACATTTCCCGGCCAGGGTAGGGCTGCCTCGCGATTGAGATTCTTGGTGCGGCCTTCTCCCAGCGCTCGTCCACCTACTTGACGGGGTGGAATTGCCGCCTCGCGCTCGATTGTCTCACTACGCCCCCCAGGACGCCCGGGCCGTCGGGGAGTGCGATTCGCATCTGGATCCTGTTCTTCAGGACGCGTTCGTTCGCCCGGCAGCAGCCACGAGGGCAGCTTCGAGCGCAACTCCAGAAAGTCTCCACGCGCCCCGAGGATCAGAACCAGCAAGTAATAGCCGATCGCCACCCCCAACGCCCCGCCGGCTACGACGCCGAGCATCTGGCCCAACATGCCCGTGCGCCGCCGCGGCCTGCTTGCGGTGCGCACATCGACCGCCCTGGGCGGCTCGTATTCAGCCAACCGGCCAGACGAAGACTCCTCATCCGCTTCGGCCGTACGCCCCAGATCAGAACTCGAATCGTCCGACCAATACTGGTGCGGAGAAGGCGTAAGATCGTCCTCCGCCCCGGCAAACGACCCCGCATCCCCGTAGGCAGGCACATCAGACCAAGGCGAGACGGCCTCTTGAGGCGGCGCCTGCCCCTGGTCCTCGACCTGAGCCGGACCGGCCGCCACGTGTTCGGCATAGTCCCGATCATGCTCCGCCCCGGACGCCGCTCGACGCTCTCCGCCCGAGTCGCCCGCCGCTGCCGGCGCGTACGCTTCGTGTGAGCCCGAAACCTCGTATGCGCCCAGGGCGAGCGGATCGTATCCCTCGGCCAATACGCTCGCGTGTGGGGCCTCACCCGCTTCTGCTTGTTCTATGGCCCTCGGGCGGCCCGCTTCGACCGTGCCGCCTGCAACGCCTGCGGCTTGGCCTGCCTCCGCTGATACCTCGGCGGCAGAGGAATCCTGCTGAGACGGCAGAGCCAATGCTTCCGAGATGCCATCGTGGGGCTGGCTGCCTGCTGACGGCGGCTGCGGTTCCGCAGACTGCTCGCCGGTTGGCGCTAGCACGGCTCCGCTGGGCTGTGTCGGCGGCGCGACCGCGCCGGCGCTGGGAGTGGAGAAGCCGGCTTGCGATTCCGGTGCCACCAAGATGGCTGCGGGCGGCAATGGATCTCCGCTCCCCTGCACTTCGGCGGCCGAAAACGCTTCTCGGCAGAAGGGGCACACGAGCCGCGACTCTTCGTCGGCCAGGTCCGGGATGGTCAGGTCCCGAAAACAACGTGGACAGGGGCAAAGTCGCGGCACAACCGGGTCTCTAACGCGATGGGTTAGTTGGGGGGCTAGTCCAGGCCGTACAAGGGTGCGAACTTGGCACGAAGGTGCAAGATGAGCGGCTCGTGAGAGAGCGGCCGGCCGGTTACGCGCTCGGCCAGCTCGGCTGCAGTATAACACTGGCCCGCTGAATGGATCTTCTCGCGCAGCCACGTGCGCAAGGGAGCGAATTCCCCTCGCTCGAGCTGCGCCGCCAGACCGCCCAGATCCTGGTCCGCCTGCGCATAGAGCTGCGCTGCGTACAAGTTGCCCAAGCTGTACGTGGGAAAGTACCCCACCAGCCCTCCGCTCCAGTGGATGTCTTGCAGCACCCCTTGTCGATCATCGGGCGGCATAATACCCAGATAAGAGAGGTACTTCTCTCGCCACGCGCCGGGCAGGTCAGCCACGCGCAGGCGGTCTTGCAGCAAATCGAGTTCCAGCTCGAATCGCACCAGGATGTGCAGGTTGTAGGTGGCCTCATCCGCCTCGACGCGGATCAGCGACGGCCGCACGTCGTTGATGGCGGCATAGAACGCCTCCAGCGGCACATCTCCCAACGCCGCGGGGAATTCACGCTGCGCCTGCGGATAAAAGTGCCGCCAGAAGGCGAGGCTGCGGCCCACCAGGTTCTCCCACAGCCGAGACTGCGATTCGTGGATGCCCATGGATACCGCCTCTCCCGGCGGCAAACCAAACATCTCGGCCCTCAAGCCCTGGTCGTAGATGCCGTGCCCCGCCTCGTGCAGAATGCCAAAGAAGGCAGAGTTGAAATAGTGCTCGTCGTAGCGCGTGGTGATGCGGCAGTCTTGCGGCCCAATACCTGAGCAGAAGGGATGTGCGGTAACATCCAACCGGCCGCGGCTGAAGTCGAACCCGATGCAAGCGGCCACGTGGCGACCAAATCGCTCCTGTGCCTCGAGCGGGTAATGGCGGTGCAGCACCTCCACGCTGGGGCGCCGAGGACTATCGGCAATCGCCGCCACTAGGGGCACGAGGGAGTCGCGCAGGCGCCCCAACACACCGGCCACATGGGAGGTGAGTTCGCCCGGCTCGAAATCGTCAAGCAGAGCGTCGTACGGCGTCTGGGGGTAGCCCAAAGCCTGGGCCTGTTCTCGCTTGAGACGAAAGATACGCTCCAAATGCGGGGCAAAGGAGGCGAAATCGTCATCGCGGCGTGCAACTTGCCAGGCCTGCTGGCCGAGGACGGCAGCCCGCGTCAGTTCCTCGACCAGCTCGCGGGGCAGCCGCGTCTTCTTATCATACAACCGCTTGATCTGGCGGATTGTCGTGCCGCTGTCGCTGTGTGGGTCGGCGGCTAGCGGGCTAGCAGCAAGTTCGCTCAGCCATTCGCCCAGCCGCGGGTCGGTCTGCCGCTCGTGAATCAGGCCAGAAAGCAGCGAGGCCTGCTCGGCGCGAAACGCTCCCCCATGCGGCGGCATCATGCAGCGCTCGTCCCAGTACAGAAGAGACTCGATGGTGGCAAACACGGCTGTCTGCCGGACGTGGCGGCAAAGTTGCTCGTAGGTGCTGGTACTCATGCTGACCTGAACAGAGGGGACTCGGGGGTAGAGGCGCAGCCGATATGGCCCAGCCGCAACTGTAATGCGCAGCCCTTCCCCACGCCAGTGGCCCCTGCTTCTTAGCCCGTACCCTGCGCTCCACAGAAGGCCGGTGCTAGAAACCGAGATCCTTCTCGATCTCGCGGCTGCGTGCATCCACGCCCACGCGTTCGCGCGGGTTGCCAGGCAATCGCAACTCGCTCTTAAACAGCGTCGTGGTAGGCGATTCGGCCGTGTCTGCCCTACCGCGCCAGGCGCAACCGGCCAGGCCGGGTGCTACCAGCAGTACCAGTACGCGGCACATCGACTTGGTGAACAAGTTCGCCATCGGCAATCATTGGCACGGTAGGGCTTCTCACCCTGGCGCGGGAGTGTGCCAAAACCGCCGCAGCAGGTCTATAGCAATTCAGCCGCAACTGTTCAGGCCGCCATGCCGCCGGCTGACTTCGCGACAGGGCGCGGTGCTAGCGCCGTTTTCACCGGCCATTGTGCCAGCAGCATCCCTGGCCGTGGAAGCATAAGGTTAGCAGTGGCTTGGGGCCGATCGTGGGCCGGTCTATCAGGGCAGGGTAAGCTGGGATGGTTAGGCAACGCAGTGCAAGCCGCGTCGAATTGCCTGTGGCTAGCCTTTGCAGCAATGGTCCCGCGTTTGCATGTACGGGCGGGAAGAAGTGTAGAGCGTACCCAGGCCCAAGGCGTTCGTCCCGCCTTTGCACGTGCAGGCGGCATGAGGGGCAGATGGAGGCCCAGCCGATGGCGCACGTCCGGCCGTTGGATGAGCGGGCGGGATGCCTTCACCTGGTAGCTCTACCACAAGAACGGCCAAAGAACAGGCCCACTCCTGGGTTCTGGCAGAGCCTCTTGGTTCCATTGGCTGCGGGACTGGCGTATGATCGACCGCAAAGATGCGGCAAGCACCGATCGCACAGTGAAGGCCGGCGCGGGGCGGCGGCCATGACTTCGCAGCCTGGGAATGTGGAAGATGAAGCTGGGTCTGATCAACTCTGCCTGGGTCCAAGCAGGACGTCCCACCCAATACGGCCTGGAGATGACCAAGCAGATTGGGTTCGATTCGATCGACATTTTCACAGATCCGTTGGAACTGGACGTTCGCGAGCGCGAGCTGATTCGCAGAGAGTGCCGGCGGCTGGAATTGCCGATCGTGTCACTGGCTTGCGTGGCCGTGGGGCTCACGGACTTCAATGCGTCGGTGCGAGCCTTCCACCGGCAGCGGGTACGTGCCTACCTGGATCTGGCCTATCAGTACGAGGCACGCAACGTACTTTTGGTGCTGGGAGAGTACATCTGGAATCGCGAGGTCATTCCGCCGCGGGAGCAGTGGAACTGGGCGGTGGAGGAGGTGCATGCCCTGGGGGAACGTGCCGCGGAGCTTGGACTGGAGATCGTGCTGGAGCTTGAGCCGTTTCCCCTGTCGCTGCTCAATTCGATGGACAGCATGGTGGACTTTCTGGATGCGGTGGGTCTTGTGTCGGTGAAGGCCAATATCGACATTTCCCATCTGGTGCTAGCGCGGATACCGCCCGAAGCCCTGCAACGTCTGCGCGGCAGGGCCGGGCACGTGCACATCTCTGACTGCGACGGCAAGGTTCACGGCGACCTGCCGCCGGGGCGGGGGGTTGTGCCCTTTGAGCCTTATCTGCGCCAGATCAAAGAACTCGGCATCGAGGGTGCCATTTCAGTCGAGTTGGAGTATTCTCCCGACCCGGCGAACATCGTGGCCTGGGTGCAGGAAGCCTACGAGGCGACAAGCCGCCTGATGCGGCAGTGCGGCCTGCGCCCGTGAACCGCTGCCGTTGGCCCCCTTTGCGTGTGCCTGCCCCGTCTGGCATACTGCGCGTTTTGAGCCCGAGCGTCGTGTTCTGGGAGTTCGCCGCATATGTCTGAAGGATATGCACATCCCGAAGTGCTGGTATCGACCGAGTGGGTGGAGGCCCACCGCCAAGATCCCAACGTCCGCATTGTCGAGTCGGACGAAGACGTGCTGCTCTACCACCAGGGACACATCGCCGGTGCGGTGATGATCGACTGGCAGACGGACTTGCAGCACCAGATCGTACGCGATTACATCGATCCCAGGGCCTTCGAAGAGCTGTGTGCCCGCAAAGGAATCTCGAACGATACCACCGTCGTGTTCTACGGAGACAAGAATAACTGGTGGGCCTGCTACGCATTCTGGACATTCAAGCTCTTCGGCCATGCCGACTGCCGGGTGATGAACGGCGGCCGAAAGCGGTGGGAGGCCGAATCCCGGCCGCTGGTACGCGAGCCTGAACCCGCGTACCCCCGGGGGAGGTATCAGGCCCGGCAGCCCGATCTGAGCATCAGGGTGTTCCGAGATGAAGTGCTGGCGCATGCCCGTGCCGGCCTCCCGCTGGTCGACGTACGCTCGCCTGGCGAATACACGGGAGAACTATTGCACATGCCCGACTATCCGCAGGAAGGCGCACTGCGCGGCGGGCATATCCCCGGCGCCATCAACGTGCCCTGGTCCAAGGCAGTGCAAGAAGACGGCACGTTCCAGCCCCGCTCGGAACTGGAAAGGCTGTATTTCGAAGAGGCGGGCCTGCCGCGCGAGGGAAAGCCGATCATCGCTTATTGCCGGATCGGAGAACGCTCCAGCCTAACCTGGTTCGTGCTCACCTATCTGTTGGGCATGCAACAGGTCAAGAACTACGACGGTTCTTGGACCGAATGGGGCAACCTCGTGGGCGTACCCGTCGCCAAAGGCAATGAGCCTGGAAGGGTGGCATGAACGACTCTGCTACTTTGGATGATCGCTTGCAGCAGATCTGCCGCGAGTTCGCCAGCCTGGACGCGCGCGAACGCCTCGAGTTGCTTCTAGAATACGCCGAGTCGATGCCCCCCCTCCCCGAAAGGTTCGCCGCACGCCGCCGCGACGAGTCGTACCGAGTGCCTGAGTGCCAAACTCCCGTGTACCTGTTCACTGAACTCGAGGAGGGCCGCCTGCGCCTGTATGCCGACGTGGCCCCTGAGGCACCGACGGTCAAAGGATTCGTGGCACTCTTGCAAGAACTGGTCAGCGGCGCTGTGCCTGCCGAGGTTGCCACGCTAGACGTGGACATGCTGCGCCAGCTTGGGCTGGTTGAGGCGCTGGGCATGATGCGCATGCGGGGACTGCACGCCGTGTTTCAGCGCATACGCAACGAGGCGCGCCGCTGGGCGGCATAGGCAGCGGCAGGCCCAGCGCCCCAGAGGCATGCGGCAGCGCTCGCGCTGCTCTTGGGGTGTAGTGCGTAGCGAGGACAGGACCGGTTTGCCGGCACCGCGTCACGGCACAAAACGATAGCTGCCGCCCGAATCTGCCGCGAGTTCGCGTAGCATCGGTTCTCCCTCACGGCTGACGAACCCGATAGTGTGGATGGGCACGGGCTGGCTGCCCTGTCTGGCCGCTATCGCCTTGGGGATGCGGGGATCGAATTCTCCGTCGCTGAGCATGTAGATCGCATGAGGCCGCAGCGCAATGGCCAATTCGAGAGCAGCTAGGGGATTCGTATCCCCCCCGCAATCGACGCGGCGGAGCCACTTCTCCAGCAGCCGCAGGTTTTCTGGGGTGGGCGAAACGAGGTCGCGTGCAGGCATGGGCAGCGGCCCGTCGCTGAAAAAGATCACGTAGTAGCTCTGGTCCGAGTGAAGCGATGCAATCGTCCGCCGCAGCTCGTTCTTGGCTCGCACGAAACGCTGCCCACGCATGCTGCCAGACCGATCGACCACAAAAACGAACGAAGTCCCTTCAAGCCGCACGCCCAAAAAATCGGCCGAGCCGTCCGACTCGCCCGAGCCGCCCCCTCCAACTTGGTAAGGCTGCCCCAGCTCTGCATCGTCGATGGGGCCAAACCAGCCGCCTGACGGCTCTTGGATGTCGGCCACGTCTGGAACGGCTACTGCCATCGGCAGCGACGCGCTGCCCAGCACCAGGTTGGCCGTGGCGGCAGGCAGCGCGGACGGAGTCTGAACCACATAAGCGGCTGCCACACGCTCAGGTGCCAGAGAATCTCGCATGGGCCGGAATGAGGCGCGCAGCAGAGGGCCTCCTTCGGGTCTCAGCTCTGGTACCAGCCACAGCCCGAGCGCAACCATTAGGGCGGCGTGAAAGACCGTCGAGTAGAGCAGCCCCGCGGCTACGCGGCGCCACGCTGCGCGGCATATGGGCAAACGCATAACTCCATTACAAGCGGCCGTGCGGCTAGGGTCAAGCACATGCGCACAGCGGTCCGGTGGTTTACCCCGACGTGCCACGAACTTGCCGCTATAGTCGGCACTGTTGGAGCGGTGGGCCTGCGACCCGCTCGTTGCGGCCAGCAGCGGCGCCGCGCCAAGCTAGGCACGCGTGGGATGTCGCACAGCCCTGCTGTTGCGGGGCCAACCCAAGACCGACGTGGCGCCCCCACAAAATCGTCGCGACCGGGCCGTGCTGGCGCCTTGAACTTCTGCCCAACGGCCACCGCGCCGATGGCGCTGTGCAAACGCAGTGACTCGGCGGCCCCACGCGCCAAAGTGCGGGCCGTCTGGGGTTCGCTGCTTCCGCCCTCTCTCCTTGTCCCGCGCTGATTAGGGGGTGAATACATTGGCCGAGCGCGTCGTGTGCCGAGCGCGACGCTCAGCATGCTCCAAGGCTGGGCTTACGAAGTCCTTTGGGTCAGAGATGCATGCCAGCGCGGCCGATCCCCGCGCACTTTCTAGAATCTTTCCCTGAACGGCGCGTGATCGACGGCAACGATGCTTCAACCGAGGGCAAGCGCAGCGGCGCAGCCGCGTAGCGCCGCCCTGGGAACCCGGCCGCATAGCGCCACCCTGGGTACGGAATCACCCGCCGCGAGGGCGCCGCCCTGGGTACGAAGACGCGGACATCCCGCGTATCCCCTGCCCGCCCGACAATCCCGTCCTCCGCGTTCCTTACCCCGTAGGGGTTACAGATTTTAGGGAACCCGGCGGCGACGCGCCGCCCTGGGAACCCGGCCGCATAGCGCCACCCTGGGGACGGAATCACCCGCCGCGAGGGCGCCGCCCTGGGTACGAAGACGCGGACATCCCGCGTATCCCCTGCCCGCCCGACGATCCCGTCCTCCGCGTTCCTTACCCCGTAGGGGTTACAGATTTTAGCCCAGGGCAAGCGCAGCGGCGCAGCCGCGTAGCGCCGCCCTGGGAACCCGGCCGCATAGCGCCACCCTGGGTACGGAATCACCC
>FWPU01002758.1_pt1 | contig 46898 bp, 45 predicted proteins | sample 2228361 | NCBI WGS metagenome assembly FWPU01 (sample SAMEA103939777, study PRJEB20133) | metagenome
CGGGAAAGTCAACGCTATTCGAGATTTTAAGGTTCAGCTACTTGACAAAACTTAGAACATCTCAGCCCATACAGGGCAAGCCTCGGCGCTTCGCGCCTCAGAATGACGTTTTGCGAGGACAGGTGAGCAGTTACGCGCAATGAGGGATTAGGATGAGAATCAAAGGCCGAGTGTGGAAGTACGGCGACAACGTGAACACCGACGTCATCTTCCCCGGCAAGTACACCTACACCGTGACCGACCCAGAGGAGATGGGGAAGCATGCGCTGGAAGATCTCGATCCGGCATTCAGCATCCAGGTGCAACCAGGCGATGTGATCGTAGCCGGCAGAAACTTTGGCTGCGGGAGTTCGCGTGAACAGGCGGTTACTTGCCTGAAAGCCAAACAGGCCGGCGCGGTCATCGCCAAGAGTTTCGCACGCATTTATTATCGCAACTGCATCAACAACGCGCTTCCGGTGCTCACCTGCCCCGCGGCAGTGGATGCGCTGGCGCAAGGCGACGAAGTGGAGATAGACCTGGAGGCCGGTGAAATCCGCAGCGACAAGGGCACTTTTGCCTTCCCACGACTGCCGGAAGCGATACTGGGCATCTTGACGGCCGGCGGCCTGATTCCATATACCCGCCGTCGGCTTGGCACCGAGGAGTGATTCATGCACCGTGATCTAACACCATATCTTGTACGTGGCTTGGGAGTCATGACACTGGTAGCAATCGCTGCGCTGTGGGTGATGGTGAGGCCAATCTCGGCGCCGATGCCCACCCTCACACCAACACTTACCCCTACGCCAACACCCACGCCTACGCTCACGCCAATTCCGACCTGGACTCTTACACCCGAGCCTATACTTGCGCACAACGATCCAACGCCAACTCCGACGTTCATACCGACTACAGTTCCCACACCGGATACCGCAGGGACAGAGGTTGTCATTGTAGCCACTGCCATGGCCGCCACCGCCGCCAGTGCGCCCCTGATAGGCCGGGTTGAACCACACACCTACTTCAGCCAGGTCAGTGGCACCGAAGAATCGTACACTATCTACATTCCTCCCGGTTACGACGAGAGCAACCGTCGCTACCCGGTGCTGTACCTGCTGCACGGCTGGCCCCCCGAGGCAGCAGATTGGGAAGCCCTGGGAGCCATCCAGACCGCCGATGTCGGGATCGCGAACGGGACGCTGCCGCCCTTTATCATCGTCATCCCACGCGGCTCCGAGGCGCTGTACGTCAACACCAGCGGCGGCGATCGCTCTTTCGAGGGCCAGGTCATCAAGGACCTAGTACCGCACATTGACGCAACCTACCGCACCTGGCCGGCCTGGGAGGGACGGGCCATCGGCGGCATCTCGCGTGGCGGGGTGTGGGCGCTAGAGATCGCTTTCCGCAACCCCGGTCTCTTCTCAGTGGTGGGCGCACACAGCCCGGCGCTGAGCATGAACCTGGCCCCGCCAGCCTATGACCCCTTCAACCTGCTTGAAACCCCCGGCGTGACCTCATTGCGCATCTATCTCGACACCGGGGACGCCGACTGGACGTACCCTTCCACACGCTCGCTGCACGAGACACTGGATGGGCGGGGCATCGCTAATCAATTCGTCGTGCACACCGGCAGCCACACACGCACCATGTGGTCGGCCAACCTCGCCGAATATCTGGCTTTCTACACCGCCGGCTGGGTCGGGTTCACCGGCGATTGAAGCCTCACACGCAGCGATAACCTGTGGTAACCGCTCTCTGGCGCGCGTCGGAATCCCGAACTTGTTCGAAGAGAACTGCTCAGCCCTGTAACGGCACGCATTGTGTCTGAAACGGACGGAAAACCATTCGTGAGATCTGGTAGATCCGATTTGTCACCCTGAGCGGAGCGAAGGGTCTCGTTCTTGGCTTTCAGCAACGAGATTCCCTTCATAGCTCAGCCGCCGTCACCCTCACAGGATTCAGACGACAGGAGACTTTCAATGGCACTCACCCTCGAATGGCGCCACCGCATTGACAACTGGCGCAATGAACTAGCACGCCACTTTTACCGCCCGCTCGGCACGATTGCTCTGAGCGGCTTTATGACCCGCGAACAGCTTATCGCTGCGCAGGCACTTCAGCACAAGTTCACACCGATGCCCCCCGGCACACGCTGGGGTGCCAAGTGGGAGTACGGCTGGTTCAAAGGGCAGGTCACGCTGCCGCCGGAGGCCAGGGGCAAGCGCATCGTCGCCAGAATAGACGTCGGGGCCGAAAGCGCGGTCCATGTGAACGGCAAGGCCGCCGGTGCCATAGACAAACAACACCGCGAGATCACGTTGGCGCGGAAGGGGATGCCCGGCAGGGTGTACGACGTGTTGATCGAGGGCTACGCCGGTCACGGCCCGATGGTCGAATCCCCCGGCCCCACCCCGCCGGGGCGCATCGTCGTGCCCGAACCCGGCCCCACACAGGCGACGGTCGGCGAGAGCACCTTCGGCATCTGGGAGGAGGAGGTTTACCAACTGTGGCTGGACGTGCAGACGCTCGTCGAACTGCGCGAGCATCTCGATCTCAACTCACTGCGCGTCGCCGAAATTGACGCCGGCCTGCGCGATTTCGCCACCATCGTGGATTTCGAGGTAGCGCACGCCGAGATGCTAAAGACCATTCACGCTGCCCGCCAACGTCTCAGGCCGCTTCTCGAGTGCGTCAACGGCTCCACCGCCCCCACCCTGTTCGCCTTCGGCCACGCGCACCTGGATGTCGCCTGGCTGTGGCCGCTGGAGGAGACCGAGCGCAAGGCAGTGCGCACCTTTTCATCACAACTGGCGCTGATGGAAGAGTACCCCGAATATCGCTTCCTGCAAAGCCAGGCGCACCTTTATTGGATGATCAAACGCCATTACCCAGACTTGTATCGGCGCATCAAACGGGCGGTCGGGACAGGGCAATTCATCCCAGAAGGCGGGATGTGGGTCGAGGCTGACACCAACATCACCGGCGGCGAAAGTCTGATCCGCCAACTCCTCTACGGCAAGCGTTTTTTCCGCGACGAGTTTGGCGTCGAGTGTCGGATTCTCTGGCTGCCCGACGTGTTCGGCTATTCCGGCGCCATGCCGCAGATCATGCGCGGTTGCGGCATCCAGTACTTCTCCACGCAAAAGATCTTTTGGGCCTACCACGGTGGCGACCCGTTCCCCTACAACACCTTCATCTGGGAAGGGATTGACGGCAGCAGCGTCTACACCCACCTGCACAACGACTACAATTCGCAGACCAATCCGGCCTCGGTGATCCAGCGCTGGAACGAGCGCGTGCAGAAGGACGGCTTTTCGACACGTCTGTTCCCCTTCGGCTGGGGCGACGGGGGCGGTGGCCCTACCCGCGACCATCTCGAATTCATCCGTCGCCAACGCGATCTCGAGGGCGTGCCCAGAGTCACCATCGCCCATCCGCTCGCATACTTCGAGGACCAGGAGGCCAGAGGCTGGCCCGACGTGCGCTACGTGGGCGAATTGTACTTCCAGGCCCATCGGGGCACGTACACCTCACAGGCCCGCACCAAGCGCGGCAACCGCAAGTGTGAATTCGCGCTGCGCGAGGCCGAGATGTGGGGGATAGCGGCGCAGGTGCTTGAGCGATTCATCTTCCCGCGTGCCCGCATCGAGGAGGCGTGGCGCACCGTCCTGCTGCACCAGTTCCACGACATTATTCCCGGGACCTCCATTCGCCGCGTCTACGAGGAGACCGAAGCCGCGCACGCAGACGTGATGCGCACGGCGCACCAAATAGCCGCACAGGCCACCGCCCGTCTGACCGACCGGACGGACGCGCTCACCGTGTTCAACTCGCTCTCCTGGGAGCGCACGGCGCTCGTCGCTCTGCCGCAGGGTTTGGGGGCTACGGACGCAACGGGCCATCCGTTGCCCGTCCAACCGATCGGCGACAGTGTGATAGTCGAAGTGACCGTGCCTCCGTGTGGCTGGACAACCTTGAATACCACCTCGCAGGTTCAGAGCCTTCAGGAAGATTCAACCGTACGGGCCACACCCCGCTTGCTGGAGAACGACCTGCTGCGCGTGCGCTTCAATGACCGGGGCGAGATAACCGGCATCTATGATAAAGAGACCGGGCGCGAGTGGGCGGCAGGTGTATGTAACAGCCTCAAGATGTACAAGGACGTGCCGGCAGCCTGGGACGCCTGGGACGTGGACAGCATGTACGAACTCACACCGGTCCCGCTCAATGAGCCGGCAGAAATCGAGGTTGTGACAAGCGGGCCACTGATGGCCCAACTGCGCATTAGGCGCCGCATCCACGATTCCACGTTGACCCAGGAGATCACGCTGCGACGCCATAGCCGACGCATTGACTTTGCTACGATCGTGGATTGGCAAGAGCGCCATAAATTGCTCAAAGTTGCTTTCCCGGTGACGGTGCACGCCAATGAGGCCATCCACGAGATCCAGTTCGGCCACATCCGCCGCCCCAACCACAGGTCGCGCCCGTTCGACGCCGATCGCTTCGAGGTCTGCAACCACAAGTGGACAGCGCTGGTGGAGGAGGGACGCGGTGCCGCCGTGCTCAACGACTGCAAGTACGGCGTCAACGTCGTGGGCAACAGCATCAACCTGACGCTGTTGCGCGCGCCGCTCGCGCCGGACGAGACCGCCGACAGGGGCCGGCAAGAGTTTACCTACGCCTTCTACTGCTGGAACGGCAGTTTCGCCGACTGTGATCTGGTGCGTGAGGGGTACGACCTGAACGTGCCGGTGCTGACGGTGCCAGGCGCGGCAGGAGAACGCTCACTGTTCACGGTGGATGCGCCCAACGTCGTGATCGAGACGGTCAAGCCCGCCGAGGATGGCTCGCAGGACATCATCGTGCGCCTATACGAGAGCAAGCGCACCGCCACGCGCTGCACGTTGACGACCACGCTTCCGGTCGAGTACGCCGCGCAGACCGACATGCTGGAGGCCGAGCAGGCCCCCCTGCCGTGCGCAGATGGGCGCATTGTGCTCGACTTGCGCGCTTTCGAGATCAAGACGGTGCGGCTGCGAATGTAGATGCCTACACGAAGCCAGCCCGTCTACGGCGCTTTGCCGGTTGCCCGTTCGATGAGAGGCGCAAGTTTTCCCGTAACATCCAAATCACCGGCGCGCGAGAACTCTTCCTGCGCCTGCCGGTGCTGGCCCAGGATGCTCCACAACAGACCCAGGTGATAGTGCGCTTCAGCCAGCATCGGATCGAGGATGATGGCCTCCATCAAGTGATCCTGTGCGATGTCGTAATCTCCTGCCTGAAGGGCTGCCCAACCACGCAGGTCATGAGCGTAGGCTGCATCCGGTACCAGAGTCAGCAGCATCTCGGTGGCCGACATAGCCTCCCCCGACGTAGCAACGCTGTGGTCGAGATAGAATCGTGCCAGGATCGCCCAAAGCGCCGGATCCTCGGGCTGTATGCGGACAGCCTCTTTCAACCAGATCTCTGCCGCCACATAGTTGCCTTCTGCCGCCCATGTCTCGCCGATCTCGACACAAGTAGCCGGATTGGTGGTATCCAGATCGTAGGCCACCTCATACTCAGCACGGGCGGCGACCCAATCCCCGAGCCGGTCGTAGTGCAAACCCAAGAAGATGTGCGCCACGGCGGAATCGGGGGACAGTGTGATCGCACGCTGTAAATGCGCAAACGCCGCCTCGGGCTCGCCCAACCGGTCCAGTGCATGGCCCAGGTAGGCATGGGCATCTGCATAGTCGGGATTGTACGACAGGGCACGTTCGAACTGACAGGCCGCCAATGCCCACTCCTCGACCTCGAACAAGGCGCGTCCCGCCAACGCGCTGGCATACGCCGGGTCCTCGGCTGCGCCCGGCTCCGCCAGCGCCGTGAGTAACCGCCCCGCCAGGTCGCTTCCGGCTGCGTACAGGTGCTGCACAGCCGCAGGATCGCTGCCCAGCAGGAGAACGCCCAGCCGCTCATGGGCCAGCGCGTCCGCAGGATCAGTGCGCAGGATGGCCTCATACACCGCGCGCGCTTCATCACACCCCCGCTGTTCGAGGTTCGCGCGGGCAAGGGCGTGGCGGGCATAAGGCTCGCCAGGTACAAGGATCAGTAAGCGCCTGGCATGTTCGGCGACGGCCGACCAATCGGCTGCCGCAGTGTATGCGCTGATCCACAGCCGCTCGAGCCGCACCCTATCCGCTTCCGCTGTGCACAGCCGCCCGGCATCAGAGAGCGCAGCCAACGCCTCATCGGTGCGGCCCCAATCTAGGTAGACCTGCGCCAATCGAAAATAAGGCTCCACCTCGGTAGGACGAAAGCGGGCTGCCTCTCGGTACGCAGCCACAGCAGCAGCGCGTTCAGCAGCAGCAGCATGGGCATCTCCCCGGCGCAACAAGTCGAGGTAGGGCACAGCAGCCGGGCGCACACCCACCAGGAGCGCCGTGCCTAACACGGTCAACGTAGAGAGGGCGATCACCAGAGAACTGCGAGGATGACGGGTCACACCGCCATTATAGCCACAGGTAACGTAGACGCAAGCCCTCCGGCAACTCAACGGTGCGGTGGTCTCTTCGACGCATGGCTGACAACGCCCCGCAATAGGGCCGGATCGGTGACCGGTGGACGGCAGGTGCCATCCACACAGACGTATGCAGTAGCGCGTCCCTCGATCTGCCCTCGATTCGCCAGCAATGGAATCGCACCGGTCGGCCCTGCTGCCACAACCTGATGCGGGGAATAGCCGGTACAGCACGCTTCCAGCAGCGCACGGGTGTCCGGCGCAGCCGGGTTGCCCATAATGGCGATCTCGCGTGGATGCGCCAGGGCATAATCCAGCGCGATCAGCCACTGGCCGAACGCCAATGGATAACGCGCCAACAGGGGCTGCATCGCGGCCAGACCCTGGCGAGCCATATCCGCATAATGCGGCTCTGCAGCCAGCCCCGCCAGACGCAGCAGCACCCAGACGGCCATCCCATTGCCGGAAGGTACAGCGTTATCTTGCATGTCGCGCGGACGGGCAATCAGCATCTCGTGCTCGTCGCTCGTATCGAAAAAACTCCCTCCCGCCGCGCCAAAGTGCGTGAGCATCGCCTCGGCCAATTCGCGCGCAACCGTGTACCAGCGAGGGGCGAATGTGGTCTGATAGAGTTCTATCAGCCCATCGGCCAGGTGAGCATAGTCCTCTAAGTAGCCATTGATTTTGGCGATACCGTCCTCCCAGACATGGTAGAGGCGCCCTTCGGGCGTTCGCAGCGCCCCCAGGACGAAAACGGCATTGCGCTCGGCGATGCGCCGGTAGTCTTCACGCCCTAGCGCCCTTGCAGCCTCAGCAAAGGCGCCGAGCATCAAGCCGTTCCACGAAGTTAGCACTTTCTCGTCGCGCCCGGGGCGCACGCGCCGCTCACGCGCCGCGAACAGACGGCTGCGGGCTTCGGCCAACGCCTCACGCTCTTGCAGAGTGCCCACGAGCGCAAGGATGTTCTTGCCCTCAAAGTTTCCGGATTCGGTGACGCCGAAGCCGTGCATGAAACGCTCGGCCTCGTTGCCCAGCACGGCGCAGATTTCCTCCGCCGTCCAGAGGAAAAACTTGCCCTCCTCGCCCTCGCTGTCAGCGTCCTGCGTGGCGTAGAAACCGCCCTGCGGTGCCAGCATCTCGCGGGCTACGTAGTCGAGCGTCTCCTCAGCCACGGCACGGAAGAACGGCTGACCGGTCACCTGCCAGGCGTGCAGATAGACGCGCGCCAGTTGCGCGTTATCGTAGAGCATCTTCTCAAAGTGCGGCACGAGCCAGCGGGCGTCTACCGCGTAGCGATGGAAACCACCGCCGAGTTGGTCGTACAGCCCACCGCGCGCCATCGCCTCCAGAGTCCGAACGGTCATCTCTAGCGCCCTGGGGTCGCCTGTAGCGTGATGGTATCGCAGCAAAAATGCGAGCGTCATCGGCTGGGGGAACTTGGGCGCCTCACCCCATCCGCCATACGCTGGGTCAAAGTCCTGCCATAGATTCTCGACCGCCGCTTTCAGCGTCTCCTGACCCGTATCCTCAGGCAGCACGTCTTGCCGGCTCGCATCTCCGAACATCATGCCCTGCCGTCGGATTGCCTCCGCCAGCCTTATGCTGCCATCTTCCAGTTCGCCACGCCGGTTACGCCAGGCGTCAGCCACTGCCAAGAGCACATCGGCAAAGGCCGGCATCCCATAGCGCGGCTCCGGTGGGAAGTAGGTACCACCAAAAAAGGGCCGACCATCGGGCGTAAGGAACACCGACAGCGGCCAGCCGCCCCTGCCGGTGAGCGCCTGCACGGCGCTCATGTAGATGCTGTCAAGGTCGGGCCGCTCTTCACGGTCCACCTTGACACTGATAAAGTGCTCATTGAGGATCGCTGCGACACGCTCGTCCTCAAACGACTCATGCGCCATCACGTGGCACCAGTGACAGGCAGAGTAGCCAATACTGAGAAAGATGGGCTTGTCTTCAGCCCGGGCCCTGGCAAACGCCTCCACGCCCCAGGCATACCAGTCAACCGGGTTGTCGGCATGCTGGCGCAAGTATAGGCTGCCCTCTTGTGCTAGACGATTGGGCATTGTTCACCACCAATCAAGGCTATAGGCCCTTTCTCATTCCCCGTTTCTCCTATCCCCGTGCATCCCCAGCCGTCCCCACACGGCGATTGCCACATGCAGCAGCACAAAGATGAGCAGCGGCACATCCGTGTAGTGGTGCCAACGCTGCGAGACGGCCTTGCTCAGAACCCCCAGCGTCAGTCCGGTCACGATGCGGAACTGACTGATGCCGTAGCCGGTCAACAGAGTGAGGAGCAGCAAGACGAATGCCACCCACCCACACCAGCGGCCAATCCTGCGGACGTTTCGTCCATCCTGGATCCACCCCAACATCGCCCACCTCGTGTTGAACACGCCACAAGCATACCACGTTTTGACGATAAAGTCAATACTTTTCTGTTAAATATACATTAGAAATCGCACAGCGACGGCGGTCAAAAAAGCAGAGCCGGGCTTGGTGCCCGGCTCTGTACGGAAACCCTACCAAGGTTCCATCACTGCCCCGACTCCCAGGTCAAAGGCCTCTTGCAACGCCGTGGGGTGGCGTTCGATCTCCCCCTTAGAGTCCACGTGGGCATAGAGCAGTTCACCCCAGTAGTCAGCCTCGTGTACCCGGAAAAAGTCCGCGACCGTCTGGCGTGCCCCATCGAAGCGCGCCCGCCGGTCACCCCCCACGCAGATAAAGACACCACGCCGCCGGACGTGACCGGCAGGAGTAGAGGCGAGTGGCTGCCTGAGCACGACTCGTCGCGCCCATTGGCACTGCGCCCGATCCACCAGCGCCTTGACCTGTGCGGGAAGGTTCCAGAAAAAGAGCGGCGCAGCCAGCGCGATCACATCGGCGGCGACGAGGGTCTCGTATACCGCCTGGAAGTCATCCCGCACCACGCAGCGGCCGTCGTGCCAGCAGCCGTTACAGGCGATACAACCGGCGATCTGCAGCCGCACTGCTACAATCTTTTCCACCGCCCCGCCCGCGCTCTCCGCTCCAGCCAGAAAGCGATCCAGCAGGGTCTCGGTATTCCCGTGCCGCCGCGGGCTGCCGGCAATGCCCAACACCCTGATCGCGCTCAATCCAAGAACTCGATTACCTCGCCATCTGGAATGCGTCGCTGGCGACCCGAGTTGACGTCGAGGAGCCGCCGCGCTCGGATCAGCCCGTCGTCGGGAAAGCCGCGCACCTCCCAGTAACCGGGGATGGAATCCTTGACCAACTCGATCCCCACGACGCTCTTGGCCGACTTGTACCCCCACAAGTAGGGGCAAAAGATACGCACCGGCCCCCCATAGTCCTCCTCTAGTGGCTCCCCGTCGAACTCGTACGCCAGCAACGTGCGCGCTTGGAGTGCCACTTCCAGCGAGATGCAGGTCGTGTAGATGCGGCGGTAGGAGACGAACTGGACATACGCCGCCTCCGGCTGGGGGCTGACCAGCGCCAAAAGGTCACTCAGACGCACCCCGCCCCACTGCCCTCGAACTGTCCACCCCGAGACCGAGGTGAGACGGGCATCCACTACCGACTTGGGCAGCGCCAAGATCTCCGCATAGGTCAGCGTGAGCGGCTTCTCCACGAGGCCACCGATCTCGACTCTCCAGTCCTCAGCGACCAGAGGGCCCGGATGGCCCTCCGCCCAGAAGATGGGTGTGTCCATCCTCGCCAGGTTGCTCATTCCTCACCCCCTGAGTTAATCCTTGTCCAGCCCGTATCGCCGCACGGCTTCCTCCAGGATCATATTGACCAGATCGGTGTGGCTAATGCCCATAGCCTCGGCCTCGACCACCAGGTCGCTGATGCCCGGTGCCAGCCCCGGCAGCGGGTTGATCTCCAGAATATAGGGCTTTTCCCCATCGTTCTCATCCAGGCGAAAGTCCACCCGCGCCACATCCAGACAACCGGTGACGCGAAATGTCGCCGCAGCCAGCCAGTTCAACTCTGCCACCTGGTCGGGGCTCAGATCCGCCGGGCAACAGTACTCCAACTTGTCGGCCAGGTCCACCTTGGCATGATAGGTGTAGACACCGCCTTCCTCCTTGTCATAAGCCCCCAGTTTGATCTCCAGCGGCGGCAGGAAAGTCAGGCCACGGTAGACACGCGGCGCCTCTTCGTCCTCAGGGATACGCCAGGCCACCGGCGGCTGGAGGTTGCCGACGATACCCACCGTCAGATCACGGCCGGAAATGAACTTTTCCACCAGTACCGGATCATTGTGATAAGCATTCAGCAGGCGTCTGACCTGCGCGCGCAACTCGTCTTCGTTGTGTACGATGGATTCAGCAGTGATGCCCATACCGGTGCCCTGGGAGGCAGGTTTGACGAACAGCGGGAATGTCAACCCCTCGTCCAACGGCTCATCCTCGCGCTCAAACACCTGGAACGGCGGCGTGGGCAGATCGTGATAGACCAGCACGCGCTTGGTCATCGGCTTGTCGAGCGTCAGAGCCAACGTCAGCACCTGAGAACCGGTGTAGGGGATACGCAACATCTCCAGGATGGCCGGCACGTGGGCCTCGCGGCTGTCGCCAAAGTGACCCTCGCAGATATTGAAGCAGATGTCCGGGCGCACTTCGCGCAACCGGTCGTAGAGGGTGACGTCGCCTTCGAGGAAGACCACTTTGTGCCCGCGCTGGCGCAGCGCGTCGGCGATTGCCTCGACCGTGCTTTCCGAGTCGAGGTCGGCCCAATAGTCTTCGGGCATGCCGGGGAAGGTCGGGGCGTTCTTTTTGAGATTCGCAAGCAGGGCAACATGAAACGTGCGCATCTCACCTGCCCTCCTTGCTGCCGGGGACTAGCCGGGGGAACGTTCGTGGCGCATCTGGAGGAGCATAAGAAGGGGGAGGCTCCTCCTGGGCCGGGGCATTTACCTGCTCAGAACCCTCCTGTGCGTTCATGTTTGCCTCCTGAAACAGACCTCCTTTAACCGTAGATGATCTTGCGGATCGCGGCCTCGCTCGCCTCAGAAGTCACGGCGATGACCTGATCCCCTGTCTGCAACTCGGTGTCACCATACGGGATGATCGCCTGTGTGCCGCCGCGGACGATCAGCGGCAAGATGCAATCATCGGGGATACCCAGATCCCGCAGTGGACGGCCCAACGCAGGCGAATCCTGCGGCACCTCCAACTCGACGAAACTGACCCCAACATTGCGCAAGGTCAACAGATGCACCAGCGAGCGTGATGGGATTTCTCGCTCGATCTGCGAGAGGATCAACTCCGTACTAGAAACGGTGTTATCAATCCCCAGGATGCGAAAGATTTTCTCGTTCTTGGGGTTATTGATACGGGCGATCGTGCGGGGCACGTTGAACTTGTGCTTGGCAACCTGACAGATGACCAGATTGTCCTCATCGTCGCCGGTGACGGCCACCACGATGTCGGCGCGGCTCATCCCCGCCTGGGCCATCGCGGTCACATCACAACCGTCGCCCTGCAAGACCAGCGCGCCCAACTCGTCCATCAGCCTGGCGCTCTTGTGCAAGTCCTTCTCGATCACCAGCACCTCGTGCCCGGCCTCCAAGAGCGACTTGGTCAAATAGTAGCCGACCTTTCCACCGCCCACAACGATGATGTACATCGCTCCTCCCCCGATCAACTTTCCAGAAGCGTCTTGATCTGATTGGCCGCCCAAGTCGTGGAGCAGATCGTCTCCAGCCCCAGCGCACGATAGAGTTCCGCGCGCAGGGGATCGTAGACACGGCAGATGACGTGCTTGACGCCAAAGATCTCGCGCGCGACCTGAGCGGACATCATATTCGTGTTGTCGCCGTTCGTCACCGCCACGAACGCGTCGGCTTGCTCGATGCCGGCCCGGCGCAACACGTCCTCGTCAATCCCGGTGCCGACCACCGTCTTGCCGGCGAAGTCGGGGCCCAGGCGCGCAAAGGCCAGACTGTTCTTGTCAATCACCGTGACCTGATGCCCTGCCTCGGCCAACATGCCGGCCAGGTAGGCCCCCACCCGTCCACAGCCCAAGATCACGACTCGCATGCTCTCTCCTTACCCAGTGATGAAAAGTCACCGATACACCACAGGCACTATGCCCGGATTCCGCCTGGGCGCGCGATCCAACACGACCTCACATTCGGCCCGCTTGAGCACCTCCTGTGCCGTACGGCCTATCCCATCCGTTGCTCCCGGCCGCCCCGTCCCCACGTTCATCACGATAGCATCCACCATCGCTTCACGGGCCACGTGCAGAATACCTCCCCACACGTAGCGATGGGGGATGATCGTCATCTGGAACGGCAGGTTGTGCTGCTCGACGATGCAACGGGCCGTTTGCAGGATCTCTTGCCCCTTCGCCTCTTCGGCCGCCATGGGCGTATCCAACGAGAGCGTCAGCGGGACCTCTACGACGTAGAGCAAGATGATCTCGGCCTTTTGCGCCGCGCCCAGGCGGCAAGCCAATTCTACGGCGCGTTCCGCCGCCACGCTCCCGGTGACCGGCACCAGGATGCGCTGCCAGGCCGAGACGGACTGCTGCGCCTTGACCACTACCGGTGGCAACTGCGGCGGTACCTTGAACATCCAGCGGAACAGGTTAACCATCAACACGACGAACAGGATCGCCAGACCGATGCCGATGGGATGCAATACAGCCCGATCCGGATGCTCGTTGACCGGGGGCGGCGGCGTAGGCTGCTGCGGTTCGACCGACAGCGCGAGGGCTGGCACAGTACAGACAGCACCCGTCACCAGCAATATGACCACGATGGTTGCCGACCTCGCAGCCAATCTGGTGGACGCGGATAAACGCAGATTCACACAGATGTGCCGATTCACCATCGCTCTTCACGCTTGCGGAGCCTTTGGGAAGGTAGTGCCGCGCCCTTCGGAAATGGCACGATACATCCGATAGCGCACGATGCCCACGTAGAGGCGGTACACACCAAAGGCAATGAACGCCAGGCCCATCAGGATGGCCGGCGGGGTGACAACACCGGCAGAGAACGAGCGCGCCAGGATCGTGACGCCCAGCGGGATCATCAGCAACCCCAGGCCGATGCGGTACCAATCCATCCAAGTCACCTTCTGCGGGGGCGGGCTAGATCGCCGGGGACGCATACTACACCTCTGCTTCTTCCAACCAGCGCGAGCGGATGCCGCGCTCTCTGTCGCGCCGGATTAGTGCCTGCTTGTACTGCTCGACCGACTCGTGCTCCTCGGCACTGGTCAATACGTCTATCTGCTCCTTCTCCCAATCACGCTCGATGCTACCCAGCAACGGCAGGCCGCGGCGCCGCCGGAAGAAGATATAGTAGCCCACACAGACCAACACACAAAGCGGACCAAAGATGCGCCCGATCTCGTGCGTGATCATCACCGTGAGCCAGATCGAAAACACACCAAGCAGGCCGACGAAACCGATAATGGGTACTTGCACAACGCTGCCGTCCTTGCGCTTCCACCTGAGATTGCCCGGCACCTTGTATGGGCGCGGGCTGTAGGGATCGGAGAAACGCAACCGGATGAGCGAGACAAACACCAGCATATATCCCAACGTCGCGCCGAAGGCGTACAGGTTGCCCAGCGTGTCCATCGCGCGCGGGGTCATGAATGCAAAGATAGTCAGCAAGGCACCCAACCCGCTGAAGGCAAAAATCGCGGTGACCGGCGTGCGGTAACGCGCGTGGACCTTGTTGAACCAGTCGGTCACCAGCCCGAAATGGCTCATCGAAAAGATCAAGCGCGACGCTCCCATCACGCCGGTATTGGCCGAGGTGAACAGAATTGTCGCGCCCAGAATCGCTGTCAGCGGCCCGGCGATCAGGCCGACGTAGGGGATGTGGTGCGCCAAAAACGCAATCGGGTCGCCCTCACGCAGGCCGATCTCCTGCCACGGCAGCACGCCCAGGCTGAGTGTGGAGAAGGAGAGCGCATAGATCAGCACGGTAAAGATCAGCGTGAGTGAGGTGCGCGGGATGATGGTAGCGGGCCGGCGTGTCTCTTGTGCCGCCTGGCTGATGGATTCCAGTCCGATGAAGGAGATGATCGCCAGCGACGCGCCGTAGAGGAATTGGGTCAACGTCGGCGCCTGGAAGCGAAATTGGTAGGCCAGCATTTCGGGGCGCCAGGCGAACAGAAAACCAGTGATGATGAGCGAAGACTCGACGACCAAATCGAACGCGCCGAGGACCTCGTTGAAGCGCGAGGACTCTTTGACGCCGCGCACGTTGAGGATGCTCAGGACGACGATAAGGACAATGGCCTCCAGACACCACAGCGGATTGACGTTGGTGAACGGCCCCCATGTTACCCGGAAATCGCGGATGAAAGGAATGAAAAAGTTGACGTAACCGGTAGCAGCCGTAGCAAACAATGCGATGTCAATCGTATAGTCGAGCAGCAGTCCGACGCCGGCAATGAATCCCCAAAAGTCGCCTAGCCCGCGCATTGCGTAATACTGTCCACCGCCGGCCACCGGATAGGAAGAGGCCAGTTCGGTGTATGCCAGGCCGATCATCACATATACAAGCCCGGCCAGCGCAAAGGCCAATGGAGCCATGCCCATCGCCGCGGCAATGACGATGCCCAGCGCGGCGTAAATATCCGCACCTACATCGGCATAGCCCCACATAAAGGAGCCCCACACCGTCACGTCGCGCCGTAGTTCGAGTCTTTCGGTTGTGGATGATGCTTCAGGACACTCTTGGCCCATCGTTCTTTCAAGTAAATAACAAGCCCGCCTGCAGCGGGCTCTATGGTATGGATACCTGCTCGGTTGGTCTTGTGCCTTATACTCGTTCCGATACAAAACACGGCAGACGCCCCGATTTATCGGGGGCTTCCCGGCTAAAGCCGGGCCTCAGGCCAGTTCTGTACTGAGAACTACACTCAGCCTGTTCGCGGTATTATTGTACCACGTCTTGCGAACAAGTCAATGGCATATCGCCCCCCCATCCCCGGATGGAGGTGAAGAAAGGGAGCATCACTGCCCGTATACATGCGTGTAGCGGTGATGCAGTCTAGCCACATCCTCCGGCGCAATCTCGTCTGGCCGGCCCAGTTGCAGTGCCAACCACACCGTACGCGCGACATCCTCTACCATCACTGCCGCCTTGACCGCTGCCTGAGCCGTGGGGCCAACTGTAAAGACGCCGTGGTTCTTGAGCAACACCGCTGGCGACATGCCGATGTGCTCGACCACTTGCTTGCCGATCTCTTCACCTCCGATCAGGGCAAAACCTGCACAGGGGATCGGCCCGCCAAACTCGTCTGCAATGGCGGTGAGATAGACCGGTATGGGCTGCCCCAATGCTGCGAAGGCGGTGGCATAGGGCGAGTGCGTGTGCACAATGCCGTTCACATTGGGCCGATGGCGATAGATGTAGAGGTGGCTGGCCGTGTCCGACGAGGGCTTGAGCGCCCCTTCGACCACCTTGCCCTGCAGGTCCACGACGACGTGATCCTGCGGGCGCAACTCCTCGTACAGCACGCCGCTGGGCTTGATGACCACCAGCCCGCTTTCGGGATCGCGCGCACTGACGTTGCCGCCGGTCCACTTGACCAAACCGTTCTTGGGCAGTTCGAGGTGCAGTTTGTAGACTTGCTCTTTGAGATGTTCGAGCATACGGCCTCCATACGCAATACGCAATACGGGACAGGCGTCCCGTATTGCGTATTCCGCCCTGTTCACACAGTTCAAGCGCTCGCCAAGACCCGCTGCTTGAGCGCCTTGAGCCGCTTCATCACGTCATTGGCACCGCGGCCAAAATAGTCGTGCAGCGTCAGATACTCGGCATACAGTTGGTCATAGACGGCCTTTCTGGCCGGATCGGGCTTGTAGACTATGTCCTTGAGGCGTGCCATCTGTCTGGCTGCATCGAAGATGGAATCATAGCCGCCCGCGGCCTTGCCTGCCGCCACCGCCGCAAACATTGCCGAGCCGAAGGCCCCCGCCTGCGCCGAGGCCCCTACCTTGATCTCGCGTCCGGTCACGTCCGAATAGATCTGCATCAGCAGTTGGTTGCGCTCCGGCAGACCGCCACACGCCACCAGTTCGTTCACCGCGACGCCGCTCGTGTCGAACGCCTCGACGATCACGCGCGTGCCGTAGGCAGTCGCCTCGATGAGTGCCCGGTAAATGTCCTCCGGTCTGGTCGCCAGCGTGGCCCCCAGCAACATGCCCGTCAGGTCCACGTCCACCAAGATCGAGCGATTGCCGTTCCACCAGTCGAGCGCGATCAGCCCGTGTTCGCCCGGCTTTTGGCGAGCGGCCTTTTCTTCGAGCAACTGGTGCACGCTTATCCCACGCGATCTGGCCTCCTCGTGATACGAGGCGGGCACGCAATTTTCGACGAACCAGGCGAAATGGTCGCCTACGCACGACTGTCCTGCCTCGAAGCCGAAGAAGCCGGGGATGATGCCGTCTTCCACGACGCCGCACATTCCCTCGACGATCTTTTCCTCCGTGCCCAGCACCATGTGGCAGATGGAGGTGCCCATGATCATCACCATGCGTCCCGGCTCGACGACCGTGACCGCGGGAACAGAGACGTGTGCGTCCACATTGCCGATGGCGACCGCGATGCCCGGCTTCAGGCCGGTCATTTGCGCCATCTCCGGTGTCAGGCCACCGGCTCGCTGGCCCAGGGGATAGATCTGGCGCGAGAGTTTCTCATCCACGACATGGCGCAGCCGGGGGTCGAGCGCAGCGAAAAAGTCATCGCTGGGATAGCCCTCGCGCTTGTTCCAGATCGCCTTGTAGCCGGCGGTGCACGAGTTGCGCTTTTCTTCGCCGGTGAGTTGGAGCACGATCCAATCCGCTGCCTCGATGTAGCGGTGCGCTGCCTGATAGACTTCGGGGGCCTTGTTGAGCGTCTCCCAGATCTTGGGGAAGAGCCATTCCGAGGAGATCTTGCCGCCATAGCGCGGCAGCCACTTTTCGCCGCGCTGACGGGCGATCTCGTTCAGCCGGTTAGCCTCCGGTTGGGCAGCATGGTGCTTCCAGATCTTGACCCAGGCATAAGGGTTATCACGCCACTCCGGCTTCATACACAACGGCGTCCCGGCCTCGTCTATCGGCAGCATCGTACAGGCAGTAAAGTCGGTGCCGATGCCAATGACGTCCTCCGGCTTCACCCGCCCTTCCCGCAACACGGCGGGTATCGTCACCCGCAGCACCTCGATATAGTCCTGCGGGTTCTGCAACGCAAAATCGGGCGGGAGCGGCGCGTCGCTGCCGGGGAGGTGCTCGTCAATCACGCCGTCGCCGTAGGGCTGGACTGCCGTGGCGACCTCTTCGCCGGTAGTCACGTCCACCAACACCGCGCGACCTGATTCAGTACCATAGTCTATGCCAATCGTGTATTTTGCCATGTTACACCTCAACGTCACGGGCACAAGCCCTATGCTCATTTACACGACAAGACATGAACAAGACCCCGATCGCCAGGGGGTTCTCAGCCACCAAGGATCGCCACGACTAGCGCAGGCCTCCGAAAAGCCTGAGATTGCTCCTGAGGGCATCCGCTCTAGTCATATCCTTACACGCTTCTTCAACTTCCCTATAGGCATCTTCCTCTTCCTTCACGGCTTCGGCGCGGCGTCGTGCGACCCAACTGACAGAAAGCGAATGCCCGAGCGGGATTGATCACGGTGATGAGGTGTATCAGGTCATCAGTCACGCCGCGGGCACGCAGGGCAGGAATGAACGCGTCCACCAGCGCAGTGAAGCCACGGATACGCCCGCCCGTCGGCTGACCGTCGGGCTGAGCCGGATCGTACCAACCCGCATCGTGAGAGAGCAGGATGCGCTCGGCGTAGCCCGCTTCGATCAGCGCGAGTACACCGTCCACAAGCACATCCTGCGTCTGCCACTCAGCACCCACACTATCGAACTCGACGTAGGCTCCGCGTTGGGCTGCCTCCAGGTGATAAGCCCGGTCGGGTTCGGCCTGAGCATGTACCCAGATGAAACGGGATAGGTCAAGCCCTGCGGCTTCGAGGATGTCCATCTCGTGTCGCGCGTTCGCGCCGCCGATGGTGTGGCTGGCGATCACTGCGCCGGTGGCGCGAGAGGCAAGCGCCGCAGCCCTGAGATTGCGTTCCTCTAGGGGAGTGATCCCCTCGTCGCTCACGGCAATCTTGATGAACCCGGCGCGGACGCCGGTTTCCTCAATGCCCTCGACCAGGTCGCGCACCCACGTTTCGGCCAGCGGTTCGGCTTCCATTTCGCGCAGGGCGGATGGGATGCAGGCATCACGGTAGACGCCGGTGGGTGCAACGATGTGGATCGGCGTGACATCGGCCAGGTGCTGCAGCGCGGTGACGTTGCGGCCCACACCGACGGTCGAGCACTCCACCAGGGCCGTCACGCCAGCGGCGTGAGCCGCCGCCAGGTACGGTGCCATCACACGCACCATGGCTTCCATGTCAGCCTGCGCATAGCCCGACGTTAACGGCCCGCGTAAGTCGGTGAAGAGATGCTCGTGCGGCAGAATCAGGCCCAGGTCCTCGATGGCAATGGGGCCTTTGACCGTCCAGAGCACCGCACCGTCGTTCACACGAGGTCCACTCCGTGGTAGTAGACGTCCCAATCCAGGTACTTGTCAAACGCCTCGGCGACAGGATCGGCGACCTGCGAGAGATTGATGGCGACGTGATGCTCGAAACCGTTCTCACAAATGTGCCACAGCAGCCCCTGGAGATCGGGAATGTAGACGACGCCGTACCCACCGAAGGTGTCCAGTGGGTCATCGGTCAACTCACCTTCACCCACATAGGCCGAGATGGTGCCGAATTCGTCGTCGGTGGCGACGCGGCAATAGGTAAACGGCCCGGTCTTGAGGCGGCCCACAACGGTGCCGTAGGTGTTCTCTTTGCCTACCGTCCCGGCGATGATTTCCTGATAGTCCATCTTGGGGTCAGCGGCGAAGAAGTGTTTGGGCAGATTGCTGCAATGAAAGACCACACCCTTGTCAGGGTCATCGCCGTAGTTGTTGTTCCAGTCCACCAACGCGCTGGGGGTGCCGGACGCCAGTTGCAGGGCTAACATGCCGATCACACCGGTAATATCGGTCTCACAGGCGCTCGGCAGCAGGCTGTTACTGAGCATGCTCATAATGGTACAGGGCACAACGCCGAAATACTCTTCCATAGAGGTCCAGCACTGGACGGCGGTAGCGACCAGCCGATTCTCTTGCATCCACTCGTCCACTACCACGCCAAAGCGCGCCATCTTGTTCAAGGCCGCTGCGGGCACGCCGCGGGTACGCGCATAGGCTTCGATAGCCTCGCGCTTGGCACGCACAGCCTCGGCATTGTCGTCCAGCCGTTCCATGCGCCCGAACGCCTCGGAAAGGTCGAGGGTCTCGACACTGATGCCGGCACGCTCCAAAAGTTTCTCGCTAAAGCGCACAGTGTTGAACGCCGCCGGCCGTGCCCCCAAACAGCCAACGCGGATATTGCGCAAGCCACGCACCACGCGACACGTAGCGACGAAGCGACGCAGGTCCGCGCGGAAACTCTCGCCTTCCGGGTCCACCGTGTGCAATGTAGTGAGCGTGTACCTGAAACCATACTGGCGCAGATTGTTGCAGACGGACATTTTGCCACAGAACGAATCCCGCCGGTCAGCAATGGTCATACGCCCCGCTTCGTCGGGAAAGGCGTGGATCAGAACGGGCACGTCCAGCCCTGACCAGCGCATGACGTTGGCGACTGCACGCTCATCCCCAAAGTTAGGCAGGGTCACCAATACGCCATCAATCTGGTCGCGGTATTTTCTGAACAGCGCAGCGCACTTTTCGGCATCGCTCAGGCTCTCAACGCTGCCGAAGGTAGTATCTTCCGGCGTGAGCGCGATAGCCTTGATACCCTCTTTTCTCAGTACCTTGAGGATCGTCTCGCGGCCCGTCTCGCAGAGATGCGCGGGGAAGAAACCGCGATTGCCAACAATAACACCTAGTGTGGGTTTGTCCATGGGAATACACCTCCTGATACGTGATAAGATTAGCCTAGTTCTCGGTACAAAACCGGCCTGGAGGCCCGGCTTTAGCCGGGAAAACCCCCGATAAATCGGGGCTTCCGCCGCGTTTTGTGCCGGAAACTAGCCTAGTTTCCGGTCGTTCATTTATCAGAAATGTCTATCGCATAGTTCACGTAAAGCCGCTGCTGCCTCGACTCCACACTCAGCAATATATAAAAACCCGTGACATCTTGCGGTACGGCAACAGCAGTCGTCCAATCCATGCTTTCGCCGGCAGGAGTGATCGGCGGCGACACGAGATCCATAATCTCGAAAACGCCATAGATGATGCCATCCTCACCGATGACAGGCGGGGTCCCGATGTGCACCCGAAGAGGGTACTTGGTCGGGTTGTAATTCCGCCACGTGAACTGCAACCCCTCATCAGTACGTTCGGCATTGACAAGAGTGAGAACATTATCATTGATCGCGGGGATTTCAGCATCAGATGGCAAGATCAGACCCTCTACCGATTGGGCGACCGGATAGACCAGATCGGTAGTCACCTGGGAGAGATCGATCTCTAGTTTGGCCTCGACTTTGTTCGCCTCTTGGTCGAAATAGTTCAGTTCACCGGTATAGTAGACGATATCCATAGCAAGTTTCGAGCCCGGCGTCACCTCCGCGTATGGACACTCGACATAGAGGGGCTGGATCTGGGGCTCGGCCTTAGTCCCACCAGTATACCCACGCATCTGAAACCCCGGTGCCAGGCGGTGCCCTCCCGTGCCGACGAAAACCGTATCACAGTTGGTACTGCCGCTGCCCGTCGTGAGCACAGCCGGCTTATCCTCCACGGCGTGCATCGCGCTCCAATCACCCGTCTCGTTCCGTATCGTGATGTCAATATGCAGATTCCCAGCATCGGATTTGCCCACGCCCGTCGCCACGGCGGTCCAATTCCCAGAAGCCCTGGAGCGCATCTGCTCTACTTCTTCAGGGAGCACGATGTAGGCACAGGCGTAAAGAAGCAGAGAACCCACTAGAATCAGAGCCAGGTATTTTCTATCCGTACGCATAGTCGTCCATCCCTTGTAATGACTTGCCCCTCTGCCAGCAGCCTTCGCTCGTTGGCCCTATGGCGTGGTAAATTTCGGAATAACGCCATTGATCTCCGACACGACCTTCCAATAATTAGCCGGAGCATCTGTACCCCCATCTACGGCCCTGACCGTCTTCTCCTGGCCGTTATAGGAAACGGTTATGTAGTATCCATAGCACTGCCCGCAAGGGGTATGCCAGGTATTGAACATATCGTTCGTGAACCATCCCAGAGCATCGATGTCTGCGAGCAACTGCTCCACCTCGGCAGGTGTTATTTGTTTCTCGATCGTTGTCGTGCCATCGTCACCCATGATTCGCCCGTCCGGATAAATGGCATACAACTCGTCAATGCACCGCGGGCCACCATTGCGCTCGTAGACCAAGACTGCCCCACCTTGCATAAGAAGCGCAGCCTGATCCTGGCGATAGGGTTTCCACTGACAGGAAGCCGATTCTCTCGTGGGGACAGTGCCCGACCCGCCACTGCCGGGGGAGGGCCTGATGAGCATATATGCACCGAAACCAATGACAACGACCGCGCCGACGGCAACTAGCGATATTTGCCAAGCGGGCATGCGCTTTCGCCTACCGATCCCTTCCGCCAGCCTCACACCGCCCGCCTGGCGGGGCCTCCATGCAGCCAGGAGACTCTGTACGCCGATGAACATTAGCGTCAGTAACCCGATCACAATGTTGATCCACCAAGAACTCAACCTTCCGTCGAACTGGATCAGGGTCTGAATGACAGCAGTGATGAGCACGCCAAACAACGTACCGAAGACGTATCCCTGTCCACCTGTCAACATCGTGCCGCCGATCACCACCGCCGCAATAACGGTCAGTTCAAAACCCTGTGCGTACAAGCCGTGTCCGGACGACACGGTGATGCTCATCGTGATTCCCGCCAGCGCCGAGCAAAAGCCGTTCAGTACATACACCAGCATCTTGGTTCTATCTACCGGCAACCCCATCAGCCGGGCGGACTGCTCATTACCGCCGATGGCGTATACCGTACGACCAAAGCGCGTATAGTGAGCGACATAGATCGCCACCACCAAGACGATCATCATCACGACAACCGGGATGGAGATAAAAGGCCCTTGTTGTGTAACGGGATCGGCCAGTCCCGGTATCAGGAGCTTCGTGCGCGCCAGGATGATATAGGTGGGATCACGAATAGGTATGACATCGTCACTGATAAAGAAACACATCCCGCGTGCAAACCACATGCCCGCCAGGGTTGCAATGAACGGCTGCACCTTCATGTAAGTGATAAAGGCCCCCATCACAGCCCCCAGGGCCATTCCCATCGCCAGCATGAGCAACATGACCACCCAGGGATTCCAACCTTCGCGGATTAACGCGGCCGCGGCAACAGTCGTCAGCGCCACCACACCGCTCACCGAAAGATCAATGCCGCCCGAAATAATAACGAACGTCATCCCAATCGCGCTGATGAGCAGGAAAGGATTATTGCGGAACAGATTCAGGAACACCTGAAAGTCCCGCATGCCACTGTAAGAGGCCGCGCCGGCGGCATAAGCGACAAAGAACAGGATGATCGTCACCGACAGCGGAAGAAGCCGTCGGTTGTTATAGAGAAAATTGCTCACCTTCTGGGGCACCATGGTCAAACCTCCTTCTGCCTAGCAATCCTTCGGAAAAAGCCTCGTACCTGTTCCGAGTACAGAAGGATGACAAAGAACACGACCAACGCCTTGATGGCCTGAAGGGCAAATGCCGGAACACCCAGGGCATACATAGACGTAGTCGTCGCCTGCATGACCAGTGCGCCGACGATGCTGGCAAGCAAGGAGAATCGGCCCCCCGTCATCCAGGTACCGCCGATAACGACTGCCAGGATAGCATCGAGTTCAAGGGTCAGTCCAATGTTGTTGGCATCCGACGTTCTGATGTTCGAACTGGCAACCAGGCCGGCGATCCCGGCGCAGAAACCACAGAACGTGTAGGCCAACAATTTGATCTTTCTATCGTCAATACCGCTAAGGGCACTGGAGCGGGAGTTTATGCCTACAGACTCGATGAACATCCCGACCGCCGTCCTACGGGTCAAGAGCCAGGCTAGGGCAAACACGATCGCCACTATATACAAGGAAAACGGCAGAATGACCCAGCCCTGCCCGATGAAAGCGTACGGCTTATAAAAGATCTGGATTCTCACCCCATTCGTGATGAGTTGCGCAATCCCCCGGCCTGCAATCATCAAGATCAACGTGGCGATCATCGGTTGAATTCTCCAATAGGCCACGAGCACCCCGTTCCACAACCCGCAAAGCACACTCACGAGCAACGTCACCACGATCACCACCCACAGTGGCGCATAGGTGAAATTGGGGTCGTAGATCAGATTCAACAAGTTTGGCGGCAATTCCTTGGCCAGAACATAAGGGTTCATCAGCAGGGCCGCCACAGAGGCTGCGATTGCCATGACGGCGCCTACGGAAAGGTCTACCCCGCCGGTTGCAATGACCAATGTCATACCTATGGCCAACAACATCACACACGCGCCGTTCCGCATAATGTCAATCGGGCTGCCGTACAGGTTGCCCTCCCTCGTTTGAATCGAGAAGAACCCCGGAATGAAGAGCAGGTCGAATAGCAGAATGAGCGCCAGAGCAAGGAATGGGAAGAAAAGCCTGCTTTCTGTGACCCTTCTCCATGTGAAAGAGAGTCCAGATGGTTTCATGCTTCACCCCCTGCAATCGCCTGCATGATGGTGTGCTCGTCCGCCTCACTGCCGAACTCGGCTACCTTCTTGCGGTCGCGCAACACGACGGTGCGATGGCTGGTGCGCATGACCTCATCCAGTTCGGAGGAAATGAACATACACGCCTTGCCTTCCTCGGCCAGCGAGAGCACCAGTTTCTGGATCTCGGCCTTTGCTCCCACATCAATGCCCCTCGTAGGTTCATCCAGAATCAATATCTGTGGATTCGTGGCGAGCGCCCGGGCCAGGACCACTTTTTGCTGATTGCCGCCGCTCAAGTTCTTCACCGGCTGATCGGGCGACGGCGTCGCAATGTTCAGCAGCTTGATGAACTGGTCGGCGATCTCGTATTGCCTTTGCATGCTCAAACGCCTGAACCACCCTCGGCTGGCCTGCAAGGCTAGGATGATATTCTCCCTGACGGTCAGATCGTCTACAATGCCGTCCGCCTTCCTGTCTTCGGGACAAAGGCTGATACCTCTGTTAATCGAAGTCAGAGGCGAAAACTGCGAAATCTCTTCGCCGGCCAACGTCAATCTGCCCGTATCAGGCCGGTCAATCCCATACAGCAAGTGAGCGATCTCTGTACGCCCTGATCCTAGCAACCCGGCCAGCCCAACCACTTCTCCGGCATGCAGATCCAGATCAAACGGCTCGATGGAGCCCACACGACCAAGCCCTACCGCTTGCAACAGTGCCTCTCCCTTGATATGCTTGCCGCTCTCGATCTTGGCTTTAGCCATATCATCAAATTCGGTCAGGGTGCGGCCGATCATCTTCCTGATCAGTTCCAGCCGTGGCAAATCGGCCGTATCATAGGTTCCAACCAATTGTCCATTTCTAAGGACCGTGATTCTATCCGCGATCTGGTAGACCTGGTCAAGGAAATGGGTGATAAAAATGATCGCGATTCCCTCGCTCTTTAACTTGCGCATCACACCGAAGAGTTGCTCGGTCTCATGAACGTCGAGGCTGGAGGTAGGCTCATCGAGAATCAGGATCTTGGCAGACAGAATCTCGAGCGCCCGGGCAATCGCCACCATCTGTTGGATGGCAACCGAATACGAGCCCAAAGGTTGCGTCACATCAATGTCTACATCCAAACGCTGGCGCAGGAACTCTTTGGCATGAGCGTTCATCGCTCTCCAGTCAATACTCCCACCCTTCTTGGGCTCGCGGCCGATCAGGACGTTTTCGGCTACCGTCAGGTTAGGGCACAGGTTGATTTCCTGATACACCGTGCTAATGCCCAGTTGTTGGGCATGGTGGGGAGACCTAACGACAACCTCCGTCCCCTCCAACAAGATCGAGCCCGCATCCGGCCGCTCTACACCCGTCAATACTTTGATGAGAGTGGACTTGCCGGCACCATTCTCTCCCACGATAGCGTGAATCTCGCCCCGCTTCAGGAAGAAATCCACTTTCGACAGGGCTTGCACACCGGGGAAGGCTTTGTCTATACCCCTCATCTCCACAACGTACTCATCTGCCATAGCGGCACCTCTTTGCTAATCTAGTTTCCGGTACAAAACACGGCGGACGCCCCGATTGATCAGGGGCTTCCCGGCTCCAGGCCAGTTTTGTGCCGAGAACTAATCATCCCACAGGGCCAAGCATCCGACTGCTTCTGCACCACAGATAGACAACTTGTCCTGACAAGAACAATTGCCTTTTGAGGAGCGGCGCCGAGCAGGCACCGCTCCTCGGCTCAAACTTGAGTTAATTGTAGCACAATCTCCCAAACTGGGGAAATCGCACCATAGACTCTAGTACTTGCGGGTCGGCAGGATGGTCTCTGCGTCCTCCGCATAGAACACACCTTCCTGCGACGGGATCCACTTGGGCAATGGCTCGCCGTTCAGGGCTGCCAAGGCGGCCTCATAGACCTGCGGGGCCAGAAGCGGGTTGCATTCGACGGTCACATTCAAGTCACCGGCAATCATGGCCCTGAAAGCACCGGCGGTGGCATCCACGGAAAGAATCTTGATGTCATCGCCCGGATCAAGGCCGGCTTCCCGGATCGCCTCGATGGCACCCAGCCCCATCTCGTCGTTCTGGGCAAATACGCCATGGATCTCCAGGCCCTGCTGCAGCCAGGCCTCCATCACTGCCTTGCCCTCCGTGGCGTTCCAGTTGCCCGTCTGGCTGGCAATGATCTCGATCCCGCACTCGCCCATCTTTTCGCGGAAACCCTTACCGCGATCGATGGCTGCGGAAGAACCCACATTGCCGACGAGTTCGACGACATTCTTGCCCGGCATACCCTCGAGCAACTTGCACATTTCCTCAGCAGCCTTGCGCCCTTCCTCGACGAAGTCAGAGCCGATGTAGGTGGCATACAGATAATCGGGCGCATCAATACGGCGGTCTTCCAGAACGACGATCTTGCCGGCAGCCTGGGCCTCTTTCAGCACTTCCTCCCACCCTGCGGCTTCCAGTGCAGCGAGGATAATGACGTTCACCTCGGGGTCCTGGATAAAGTTGCGGAAAGCCGCGATCTGGTTTTCCATCTTGTTCTGCGCATCGTAGAACTTGAGCGTAATGCCCAGTTGCTGTGCGGTCTCCCTGAAGGAAGCGCTATTAGCGGCACGCCAGCCACCTTCGGAACCGGTCTGGATGAAGCCGACAACCATGTCCTGATAGGTATAGACCTTACGGGTTGGCTCAGGGGTAGCGGTGGGCTTACAGGCGGCAAGTACCAGGGTTGCCACCACCAACACGAGAGATAACCGAGCCACATACGACAGTACCTTCGCTTTCATTTTTTCCTCTCCTTTTGAGACTGAGTAGCATGCGCCTGCTGGGGGAGGACACGCTTTGGGTTTACTACCACTAAACTAGCAACCACAAGTCGTACCAATTGTCCGTTGAAAGACCGCCTCTTCCGATATTCAGGGGTATCTGAAATTCACGGTACTTCAGACGGCAATTGGCCCAGAGCGGCTCAGGCTCAAACGCGATCACCGAGCAATTCACCTCCTCTACAACATCGGGCGCTGTAGGACATCTCCCAGCCCCAGCACTGGTCAGCGCCACTTGATCTCACGGATACTACCTACAAGTAGTTCACCGCCGCATGGTGTTGATGGCTGTCTGTGGAGACGCAATGGGGTAGCACTGAAAACGAATCCCGAACACGGCATTACTGCCGACTCAAACCCTGGGCACCGAGCTCTCCCGCACGATCAGCTCTGGGCGAATATACGTCTGCTTGGGTTCGAAGGCCGACCGGTCCTGGCGCCCTGTTCCGATCGCCCAGATCAACTCCTGGACAGCCACAGCGCCGAGATTCCGCTGATCCTGGTACACGGTCGTGAGAGGAGGCCAGTAGTGAGGTGTTTCCGGCAGGCCATCAAAGCCAACAACAGCCAGGTCTTGGGGCACTCGAATGCCCTGCCGACACGCGGTCTGTAGCACAGCCAGTGCCATCTGGTCATTGCCGACAAACACGGCATCCATCTCCGGGTAGAGTGCCAGGAGCCGGCCCAGTGCCCTCTCCCCACTGGAAGAGGACCAGTCTCCCTCCTCCACATGCAGTTCAGCCGCCTGCATTCCGGCCGCCAGCAAAGCGTCCTGCCAGCCGGATTTGCGTTGGCGAGCCTCCCACCAATCCAAAGGGCCCGTAATGTGCCCAATGTGCCGATATCCCTGTGCAAGAAGGTGCTCGGTAGCCATGCGACCACCCGCATAGTTGTCAATCGACACCACAGACACGCCTGGCCTGGCCTGCATCGTAAGGAAAACAACCGGCGCGGGCAGATCATCGAGCCACTCTTCCAACCAGGCGCGGTTGTCTCCTACCTCTGGCACAGCCCAGATAATCCCATCAATATGCCGTGCGATCAGGGACTTGAAGGTTGGTCCTGGATCGTCAATGTCAAAACGGGGTAGTTCTTTCAGCAGGAGCACATAACCCAGGCGCTCGGCCTGCTCTGTGATGCCGCTGAGGGTGCGCGAGGGGCCGGCGTAATCGAGACCGGCCGTCACCACCCCGATGGCGAAACTGCGCTGCTGCGAAAGGCTGCGCGCGATAGCACTCGGCTGATACCCCAGCTGTTCAATGACCTGCCACACCCGATGGCGGGTCTCCTCCGCCACATCAGGACGGTTGTTGATAACACGGGATACGGTCTGAGAAGAGACCTTTGCCGCAGTAGCTACATCCTTGATCGTGATTCGCGTTCGTGCTCGCATCCGTGTCCACTCCCCTTCCTGCGACTGTTACCGTTCCCGTTATCGTTAACGTTAGCGATCCCGTTACCGTTAACATCATACCATGAAAAACATGCGCTGTCAATACCCAATTTGTCAGATTTTGCAGTTCGCCCCAGTGGGGTAGGGGCAGGGTGCCTACAAAACTCCGCGGAGTTGCCCTTTGCCCGGCGCTAAAGCGCCGGGCTGAACAGGTCAAAGCCCCCTTCGGGGGCTGAAAATAAGACCGCAGGGCTTCCAATTGGGGTCAGCCGTGCGCTTCGAGCGCACGGCAGGCTAGCCCCGTCCCTAACAGGGCCATCCCATCACTTTGGCGCGCCTACAAAGATCTTGACATGTCCCACTAACCAGAGGCGGCGCACCCTCAAGTACAGGATGCGCCGCCTCCCAGTTGATCGGCCAGGTTGCCGGTCCAATGCCGTCAGCGACCACCTGGGCAAGGCAGATCAAGAGGCCCTTCAATCCGCACCTCTCGATGCAGCGCCTCCACTTCAGCACGGCTACCACAACCGACCCCTTCGCGCATCGCCGCAGCGGTGCCGGCGGCTACGCCCCAGCGGGCCATTTCCTCCAACGGCAATCCTTGCTGCAGCGCCCATGCCAAACCTGCCAGCAACGCATCACCTGCGCCGGTGGGATGCCGTGCCTGCACCTGAGGTGGCCTCGCCCATACCGCCCGCTCCTGCGAGGCGAGCAACAGCCCGGCAGCGCCCAACGAAAGGGCCACCAACTCGATACCCTGACGCAAGAAGGCCTCTGCAGCAGCCAGAGCACCGGCGTCGGAGCGGATTCCCTGCCCGATCATCTCCTCGGCTTCAGCGACGTTGGGCTTGACCAGGTAAGGTCGGGCAGCACAACCCAGACGCAGGGGCTCTCCACTGGAATCCAGGAACACCCGCGCCCCCCCACCCTGCACCAGCGCGGTGAGGCGAGTATAGAAATCAGGTGATATACCTGGAGACAATGCACCGGAGAGCACCCAGATATCGTCCGCACGCACCCGCTCACGCACGCGCTCGAAGAAGGCAGCCACTTCCTTCGCTTGTACAGTGGGACCGGCCTCATTTACCTTGATGTACTGCCCCGTGCTCGCTTCAATGATGACGGTATTGGTGCGAGTCTCGCCTCCAATGTACACAAAGTCGGTAGCAATCCCCAGATCGCGCAAGCCATGCTCCAACCACCGACCGGTCGCCCCGCCGATGAAACCCATCGCCAGACTTTCCGTTCCCAGCGCCGCGAGCGCCCGCGAGACATTGAAACCCTTGCCGCCACAATCGAGGCGTGAATCCGTAGCGCGGATCACCTCGTTGAACACGATACGCGACACCGTCAGCGTACGATCCAATGCTGGATTAGGGGTCACCGTGACGATCATACCCACGAATCCTCAACCGCCTCAACAAGAACACGCCCCAAGCGTTCTCGCCCAATGCCCCGCAGATTAGCCCTGCTCTGCGCGGGTGAACACGGCAACGCCGTAAGGCGCAAGTGACAACCTGTCCTCCAACACAGTGCCGCTCAGATGCTCATGCGCCGGCCACGGCAACGGCACACTTTGCTCAATCCTCTCATGATTGATAACGATGAACACCTGTCGGCCATCAGGGCCCGTTCGAACACGGATCTCCACGCCCTGAATCAGTTCCGCGCCAACCCTGATGCCGGCGATCTTGGCGACCCGATCTATGAATATTTGTTGGGCAATCTCATCAAGATACGCACCCACATAGTACACGAGTCCAGAGCGATATGAGTGGACTGCAATAGCCACCTGATCATCGAGCCACCCATTGTAGGAGCCATAACGCGCGACAGCAGCGCCGGACTTGCCTACAATTCTCAAGCGCTCGGCCCACCGTCGCGAGACGCCCGAAAACCAATGTCCTTTCACCGGAACTTCATCGAGGAGGGCATAGTACTCTTCCACCTCAACCCCGGTTATCTCAACCAGCGGCCCAGGCTGGCGCTGTGGCAATAGAGCATTATGCTCGTCCTTCATCCCGCAACGACAGGTTAGTATCAAGTAGCCGCCCTTCGTCACAAACTCTTTCAATTGCTCGACTCGGCGTTCATTCAGGACTAGGAGGGCCGGCGCGATCACTAGTTTGTAGCCCTTCAGTGATGCATCGGCCGAAATGACGTCCACCGGAACGTTGCGCACGGCCAAAGGGCGATAGTAATGAATCAGATGGGCCACATAGTCGAAATCGTGATGATGAGGCTGCCACTGCAACGACCACCGACTGTCATAGGAATGAAGTATAGCCACGCGGGCAGGGGCCGGCTCGGTGTTTGTCAACAACGAGGACACTGCAGCAAAATCCTGCCCCAACTGCCGCACCTCCTCGTAAAACGGACGAGGCTGTCCGGACTGATCCACCAACGAGCCGTGATACTGCTCCTGCCCGTTGGACGCCGGGCGCCATTGCCAGTAAAGCACCGCATCCGCGCCGTGCGCCACGGCATGCCAAGCCATCGCCCGTGCCTCTCCCTTGTTCAGCACATTGTTGACGGACGACCAATTCACGCTCCCCGGCTGGGTCTCCATCACCCAAAAGTTACGGCGCTTGAACCCGCGCGTGAGATCGTGGGCCGCGCCGGAACCCTGGTAATCATGATGCCCCGTACCCACGTACCAATCCCAAGAGACCAGGTCGAGGTCCTCCGACAACGCATAATGGTCGAAGCCGTCGAACCAGCCCATAAAGTTGTGCGTGACCCATACGCCAGGCCGCAAATGCGGACGCAGCACGTCCAATTGCAGCCGCTGGAACTTGCGATAACAGTCGGTGACAAAGCGCTTGAACGCGAGCATCAAGCCCGGATTGTGCCCGCCGATCGGGATGGGGATCTGCTCCCAGGCCGAATAGGTCTGGCTCCAATAGGCGGTTGACCAGTGCGCGTTGAGCGCGTCGAGCGAGCCGAACTTGTCCGCCAGGTATCGCTGGAACAGGTGACGACAACGCTCGCAATAGCAGACGCGGTTGTATTCGTTATCTATCTGCCAGCCGATGACGTGCGGGTTGGGGCCGAAGCGCTCGGCCAACGCGCTCACGATGCGGCGCACGGCGGCGTGGTATTCGGGTGAGGTGACGCAATAATGACAGCGATTGCCGTGCTGAGCGCGACGGCCATACTCATCTACTGCCAATGTATCGGGGTATGTGTGCGTGAGCCAGGCCGGCGGTGCAGCCGTGGGCGTGCCGAGCACGGAGACGATGCCGGCTTCGGCCAGGAGCGCAATCGCGCGTTCGAGCCAGTCGAGATGAAACTCGCCCTCTGCCGGCTCGCATGTGGACCAGGCGAACTCGCCCATGCGCACAACCGTGAACCCGGCCTCGCGCATCAGGCGAATGTCTTCAGGCCAACGCTCCTCGGGCCAATGCTCGGGATAGTAGGCAGCGCCTAGATGCAGGCGGGGTTCAGATGAGACTTTGAGGTCTTCTGCCATTGGAAGCCTCCTCGGCACTGAATTGTACCACAACGAGACAGGTTGACAATCCGCCCATTTCGTTTACAATATGACCCCGGTCATTTTTGTTCTGTGGTCATAAAACAGAAGCCCCGACTTTTGCCAGGAGCAGGGGCGCCAGGAGGGCTCCGATGGACGCCACCCTCAGCCGACGCGAACGCAAGAAGCAAGAGACGCGCCAACGCCTTATCGAAACGGCACTGCGGCTGTTCCACGAGCAGGGCTACGACGCCACCACCGTCGAACAGATCGCCGAAGCCGCCGACGTCGCCAAAGGCACCTTCTTCAACTACTTCGAGACCAAAGAGGCGATCCTGCCCGTGCTGGTCGAGTGGCGCTTGCAGGAACTCGTACAGTCCCTCTCCCCGGAGCGAGGTGCGCCCGCCAGCCCCGTCGGACGCATCAAACTGGCGCTGCGCCTGATCGCCGAAGATCCGCTGGCCGACCGCAAACTGGCGCGTCAATTGTTCCCGGCGCTGGCGCGGCAGGGGCAACTGCCGGAGAATCACCCCGGCCGCGCGCTGACCCAACTGCTGACCGAGCAGGTGCTCCAAGCCCAAGCCGTCGAAGAGATCCGCACCGACCTGGATCCCCGGTGTGTCGCCTGCCTGATCCTCGCGGCGTTCTTCCAGCAGACTGCGATGTGGCACCTCGGTTACTGCCCCCAGCCCCTACCCGAATTCATTGACCACACGGTGGACATGCTGCTAGACGGCATCGCCGGCCCGGGTTGGAAACGCACTAGAAAGCAGGGACAAGCACGATGATACGCCTGACCCGCTACTTGCGCCCCTTTGCACATCTGATACTGCTCGCCATCGTCCTGCTGTTCATACAGGCGAACTGCGATCTGGCCCTGCCCGACTATATGTCCAAAATCGTCAACAACGGCATCCAGCAGGGCGGCGTGGAAAACGCGGTACCGACGGCAATTCGCCAGAGCCGGATGAATCGTCTCCTCGTCTTCATGAGCGCTGACGAAAGAGCGCAGGTGCTCGACGCCTATACGCTCATTGATCACACCTCGCCCAACTACGAGCGTTATCTCAAGAATTATCCCGCCCTCACCAACGAACCAATCTACGTATTGAATGACGTTGACCAGGCGGAGATCAACAGCCTGAACCCGGTACTGGGCAGAGCGTTCCTGATCGTGTCCGGCATCGAGCAGGCGCTGGCCGACCCGGCCAAAGCGGCAGCAATGAGCCAGAGCCTGGGCTTCGACCTATCCAGGCTGCCCCCCGGAACGGACATTTTTGCCATGCTGGAGAACATTCCCACGGCGCAGCGGGCACAGATGGCCTCGGCGATCGCGCAGCGTTTCGAGGCGATTGGTGAACGCATGATCGTCCAGATGGCCGTCGGAGCGGTCAAGGCCGAGTATGCGGCACTCGGTGTGGATACCGGCAAACTCCAGACCGGCTATATCCTCCGCACAGGTCTGCGGATGTTGTTGTTGACGTTGCTCGCTGCAGCCTGTACGGTGACGGTGGGATTCCTTTCGGCCCGGACGGCGGCGGGATTGGCACGCAATTTGCGCCGCGATGTCTTTAGGAGAGTGCAGGAATTCTCCAAGGCCGAGTTCGACCAATTCTCCACAGCCTCGCTGATTACGCGGTCTACCAACGACGTGACCCAAGTTCAGATGGTCGTCCTCATGCTTATCCGCATGGTCTTTTATGCGCCCATCATCGGGGTCGGCGGCGTGATTCGGGCGATTGACAAAGGCTCATCCATGTGGTGGGTCATCGCACTGGCAGTAGCCATCCTGTTGAGCCTCGTGTTCACCGCGTTTTGGATCGCCCTGCCCAAGTTCAGGAGCATCCAGAGCCTGATTGACCGGCTCAACCTGGTGATGCGCGAGAACCTCTCGGGCATGATGGTCATCAGGGCTTTCAACATGCAAGAGTTCGAGCAAAATCGCTTCGACAGGGCCAACAGAGATGTGACCGGCACCATGCTGTTCGTCAACCGCGTCATGGTCACAATGATGCCGGTGATGATGTTCGTCATGAACGGCCTGGCGATGCTGATCATCTGGGTGGGGGCGCACCAGGTGGCGCAATCGCGCATGCAGGTCGGCGACATGATGGCGTTCATGCAGTATGCCATGCAGATCGTCTTTGCCTTCCTCATGCTGTCCATGATGTTCATCATCCTGCCGCGGGCCTCGGTCTCTGCGGGCCGCATCGCCGACGTGGTAGAGACTGTGCCGACCATCCGGGATCCGCAGAAACCCACAAAGTTCCCCAGCCCTTTCACCGGCACCATCGAGTTCCGCAACGTCTCCTTCCGCTACCCCGGTGCGGAAGAAGACGTGCTGCACAACATCAGTTTCGTCGCCCGCCCCGGCCAGACCACGGCATTCATCGGCTCTACGGGTTCGGGCAAGTCCACGATCGTGCATCTGATCCCGCGCTTCTACGATGTCACGGAGGGCGCGCTCCTGATAGACGGCATAGACATACGCGAGGTCACGCAGCACGATCTGCGCGAGAAAATCGGCTACGTCCCACAGCAGAGCACTCTGTTTTCCGGCACCATCGAGAGCAACCTGCGTTACGCCGACGAGGACGCCAGTGACGAGGCCCTGAGGGAGGCAGCCGACATCGCCCAGGCAAGCGAGTTCATCTTGGCCAAGCCGGAAGGGCTGGCCGCCGAGATCGCGCAAGGCGGCGCGAACGTCTCCGGCGGCCAGAAACAGCGGCTGGCGATTGCGCGCGCCCTGGTCAAAAAGCCGCCCGTCTACATCTTCGACGACAGTTTTTCGTCCCTGGATTTCAAGACCGATGCCGCGCTGCGTCGGGCGCTCCGTGAGCACACCCGTTCGAGCACCGTGTTGATCGTGACGCAGCGCGTTTCCACGATCAAGAACGCCGACCAGATCATCGTGCTGGAGGAGGGACGGATTGTGGGCAAGGGCACGCACCGGGAACTGATGGAGACCTGCGCACCCTATCGAGAAATGGCACTGTCGCAATTGAGCGGGGAGGAACTGGCATGATGATGCAAAACAGGCCCGGACAACCCCGGCGCGGCCCCTTTGGCGGCCATGGCCCGATGGGGCGCGGTGGGCCTATGGCCATGATGAAAGGCGAAAAGCCCCGCGATTTCAGGGGCACGATGATCAAGTTGATCCGCTACCTGAGCGTGTACAGGCTGTCTATCCTCATCGTGATACTCTGCGCGATCGGCTCTACCGTGTTTGCCATCGTCGGCCCCAAGATACTGGGCAAGGCCACCACCAAACTGTTCGAGGGGGTGCTGGGCCAGATCGCCGGCAGCGGCACCGGCATTGACTTTGATTATATTGGGCGCATCCTCCTCAGCGTGGGCGGCCTGTACCTTTTTTCCGCTCTGCTCGGCTACATCCAGGGCTGGATCATGTCCGGCGTATCCATGAGCATCACCTACCGTTTCCGCAAGGACATATCCGAAAAGATCAACCGCATGCCGCTCCGCTACTTCGACGGCACCAACTATGGCGAGATACTCTCGCGGATCACCAACGACGTGGACACGGTCAGCCAGACCCTGAACCAGAGCCTGACACAGATCATCACCTCGCTGGTCACGGTGACCGGCGTGCTGGTGATGATGTTCTCCATCAGTTGGCAGATGACCCTGGTGGCCCTATTGATCATCCCGGTGTCGCTAGGTGTCATCAGCCTGATCGTCGGTCGGACGCAAAAGTACTTTAAGCAACAGCAGGATTACCTCGGCCACGTCAACGGCCATGTGGAGGAGATGTACGGCGGCCACATCGTGGTGAAGGCCTTCAACGGCGAGCAAAAGAGCCTCGAAAAGTTCGACGCATACAACGATACGCTCTACGACGCAGCCTGGAAATCCCAGTTCTTGTCCGGCCTGATGTTTCCGATCATGAACTTTGTCGGTAACCTGGGTTATGTGGCAATATGCATCCTGGGCGGCTGGCTGGCGATCCGCAACGCCATCACCGTCGGTGACATCCAGGCGTTCATCCAATATGTGCGTTCGTTCACGCAGCCGATCACCCAGATTGCCAACATCTCCAACATCCTCCAGCAGACCGCAGCGGCAGCCGAGCGCGTGTTCGAGTTTCTGGCCGAGGCCGAGGAGGTTCCCGATACAGCCCAGCCCGTCCGGCTGCCAGCCGTAGAAGGTCGCGTAGAGTTCAAGGACGTCTACTTCGGGTACAGCCCGGACAAGATCGTCATCAACGGCTTTTGTGCAACCATCGAGCCGGGGCAAAAGATCGCGATTGCCGGCCCAACCGGCGCGGGCAAGACCACCATGGTCAAACTGCTGATGCGCTTTTACGACGTCAACAGCGGCGCGATCCTGGTGGACGGCCACGACGTCCGCGAAATGACCCGACGCGACCTGCGCCGGATGTTCGGCATGGTCTTGCAGGACACGTGGCTATTCAACGGCAGCATCATGGAGAATATCCGCTACGGGCATCCCGATGCCACCGATGAAGAAGTCATCGCCGCTGCCAAGGCTGCCCGCGTGGATCACTTTGTGCGTACCCTGCCGGAGGGATATCACATGGTCATCAACGAAGAGAGCACCAACGTGTCGCAGGGCCAGAAGCAGTTATTGACGATTGCCCGCGCCATCCTAGCCAATCCCAGGATCCTCATTCTAGACGAGGCCACCAGTTCGGTGGATACCCGCACCGAGATGTTGATCCAGGATGCGATGGCCGATTTGATGCAGGGGCGCACCAGTTTCATCATCGCCCATCGCCTGTCCACGATCCGCAACGCCGACCTGATCTTGGTGATGAACAACGGCGCGATTGTCGAGCAGGGCACCCACGAGGAGTTACTCGCGCGTGGCGGGTTCTACGCCGAAATGTACAATAGCCAGTTCGAGAGCGAGATGGGGTAGCCTGTGCCTTCCGAGGACAGGACACCTCGGAGGTCTTTTCTCAATGCCGCTCTGGTGGTTTCCCACTGCACCGGCACTTATCGCCTGTATATCGCCTCTTTCAGCACGCCGATGAACGGCAGGTTGCGGTATTCCTCCCCAAAGTCCAACCCGTACCCCACCACGAACTCGTCCGGCACCTCGAAGCCCACAAAGTCCAGCGGCACCTCGACCTCGCGCCGTGACGGCTTGCTCAACAACGCGCACACCCGCAGGCTGGCAGGCTTGCGCGTCTGCAGATTGCGGGTGATGTACTGAAGGGTGCGTCCAGAGTCCACAATGTCTTCCACCACCACCACGTGGCGGCCCTCGATGTTCTGCTCAAGGTCGAGCAAAATACGCACCACCCCACTGCTCTTGGTGCCGGCGCCGTAGGAAGAGACCTCCATAAAGTCCACCTCGTGCCGCATCTCCAGGCGGCGTGTCAGGTCGGCCAGGAAGACAAACGCTCCTTTGAGCACACAGACCAAGAGCGGGCGCTCAGCATCGGTGTACGTCGCGTTGATCGCGTGCGCTAATTCATCCACCCGTGCCTGCAACTCTTGCTCCGGGATCAGGATCTTGGCCACATCGTCTCGTATGCCCATCGGCCTAGTCCCGCTCATACACTTCCCGCTTCAGGGCGCCAATGTACGGCAACGTGCGGAAGCGGTCGGCATAATCCAGCCCGTACCCCACCACCCACACGTCGGGAATCTCGAAGCCCAGATAGTCCACCTTTACCTCGATCTTGCGGCGCTCCGGCTTGCTGATCAGGACGCAGGCACGCAGGGAGGCTGGGTTACGGGCCTGGAACGTGCGCAGCAAATAGTCCAACGTATAGCCCGTGTCCAAGATATCCTCAACTACCAGCACATGACGGCCGGTCAGGCTGATGCGCGTGTCCATGATCAGTCGCACCGCGCCTGTGCTCTGCGCACCTTTGTTGTAACTGGACAGGGCGATAAAATCCACAGTATGCGGCACGGTCAGGCAACGCGCCAGATCGGCCAGGAAGATAAACGCACCTTTCAATACACCGACCAGGATCAGGTCATTTACTTCGGCATAGTCTGCGCCGACCTGCACTGCCAGATCACGGACACGCGCCGCGATGGTTGCTTCGTCCAGCAATACACGCTCGATTTCACCTGGAATCGGGCTCTCAGTGTTCATCGGATGTGCTCATTGGCCATTCTGACTTTATGGCAGCCCCGACAACGGGCCTCGTACACCTCTTGCGCCCCGACCAGGATCACCGGATCGTCATAGGCCGCCGGTTCGCCATTGATGAGCCGTTGGGTTCGGCTGGCGGGCCCGCCGCATACCACACAGATCGCCTGGAGTTTGTCAATGCGCTCGGCTCGTGCCATGAGAACGGGCATTGGTCCAAACGGCTCGCCGCGGAAATTCATGTCGAGGCCGGCGACGATCACCCGCACTCCCCGATTCGCCAACTCCTCGCACAGACTCACCACATCGTCGTCGAAGAATTGCACTTCGTCCAGGGCCACGACCGTTGTGTCCGGCTCGATCAGCGCACGTATCTGCCGCGCATTCTCCACTGGCACAGCCTCGACCTGCAGCCCGTTGTGGGAGGCCACTTCCCGCTCGGCGTAGCGCGTGTCAATCGCCGGCTTGAACACCTGCACCTTCTGGCGCGCAATCTGGGCGCGACGTACCCGCCGGATCAATTCCTCCGTCTTGCCGGAGAACATGCTTCCACAGATCACCTCGACCCACCCGCCGGTCGGCTTGCTATACATCGGCGCACCTCTCACAACAAAAACAGGGGCAGATGCACACACCTGCCCCACAGGATACCGGCCTTCTCTGCTCCCTAGGCTTCTGTCTCACCAGCCTCTTCTGGCGCCTTCTCATCACCGGGCAATACAAAGCCACGGGAACGCAACTGTTTTTTCAACGTCGCCAGTGATTTGAGGCCAAAGCCTTTCAAGTCGGTCAGAGTCTCTTCGCCCTGGGCCAGCCTGGCCAACACATCGCCCACGGTGCGGATGCCTGCGCCAGCCAACACGGTCTCGGCCCGTGTACCCAGGCCCAGTTCAGCGATCGGCAGGTCCGGTGAAGTTGCCATCGCCTTGCGCCGTTCGGCATCCGCGATGGCGTCGCTACGCCTCTCCAGTTTCTTCATGAAGCGGTCAACCTGACCACCAGAGTCCACAATGCGCTGTTCCCCGGTGAAGAACGGATGACACCTGGAACAAATATCGGTGTGGATCACCGGCACAGTAGAGCCGACGTTCCAGGTATTGCCACAGGCGCAAATGACCTGCGCCTGAGGATAGAATTGGGGATGAATGCCTGCCTTCATAGCCTTTTCCTATTGCGTGGGATACACGCTTACCCGCTTGCGGGCACCCTGGGCGTACTCGTAGCGAACGAGGCCGTCAACGGTAGCGAACAGCGTAAAGTCCTTACCCATCCCAACGTTGAGCCCCGGCCTAATGCGCATCCCACGCTGCCGGACCAGGATGTTGCCTGCCCGTACAACCTCGCCACCATACCTCTTCACACCCAAACGCTTCGAATGACTATCACGTCCATTACGGCTGCTGCCACCGCCCTTTTTGTGCGCCATTTCACGTCCTCCTACACCACGATCTCGTCCACCTGCAAGCGCGTGTAATTCTGCCGGTGACCGGCTCGTCTGCGATAACGCTCCTTGGGACGATACTTGAACACGCGAATCTTGGGGCCTTTTTCCTGCGCGACGACCGTGGCCTTGACCCTGGCTCCGCGAACCGTGGGCCGGCCGACCTTGACCTGTTCGCCGTCGGCGACCAGCAAGACCTCGCTCAACTCTAACTGTTGGCCAACCTCAGCAGGCAACCGCTCGACGAGAAGTGTGTCACCTACCTCGGTCCGGTATTGTCGCGCACCTGATCTCACAACGGCATACACGCTGAAAACCTCCCTTATGCACAATAGGAGGCCGTACCTGTTGGCCCGGCCACCTGAGGCATATTATAGCGAATCGCTTGTTTTTGTCAACCGGGATACTATCCCCACCCTGGGTCACGGCCGGTGCGGAGAGGATCACCCACTCAAAGGGGCAGTCCTTCGGCTCTCCTCCAACATCTGTTCGACGATCTCTGCCGCGTCCCGCACGAGTTGGGGGCAGAGTTCGGCAAAGAGCCCCTTTTCCTTCGCCAGGTTCCTGCCCTCCGGCGTGCTGATGTCGCAACCAAGCAACTCGCGGCACAGGATGGTGCCGTAGCGCGCTTTGAACCGACGGGCAAATTCGCGCACCAGATGGTAGGCTTCTTCCTTACCCTCGGCGTTCTGGGCGTCTGTGCAGCCATATTGGAGGCCGAGCGCCATCAACGCGCCGGTCACCGCGCCGCACACCTCGCCCAGGCGGCCCATCCCGCCACCGAACGTCCCGGCGATGCGCAGGGCCATCTCGCGCTCCAACCCCGATTGCGGCGCGAAGGCCGCAAATACAGCCTGTGAGCAGTTGAAACCTTCCTTGAAGTAGGCAATTGCACGTTCAGATTGGTTCATCTCTCTGACGCCAACAGTGCCGGATTGCTCAGACAACGATCTCGATTCGATTGCTGTCGGGATCGATCAAAAACCGCGCCTACGGTTGAACCCCGATGCGTAGCGCTGCGCTCAAATCCACCTTCCCCTCATACAGCGCCCGTCCAATAATGATGCCACTCAATCCTGCGTCATAAGCCCGCTGCACGTCTTCGAGACCGGCGACGCCGCCAGAGGCGATCACGTGGAGCCCGGTCGTCTCGGCCAATTGCATCGTTGCCGCCAGGTTGATGCCGCTGCCCATACCGTCACGTGAGATGTCGGTAAAGACGATCCAGCGCACGCCTCTGGCAGCCCATAGGCGGCCCAGGTCTACCGGCGACACGTCCGCGTCTCGTTGCCAGCCGTGCGTGCGCACCTTGCCTTCGCGCGCGTCAATGCCCACGGCGATCCGCTCCGGCCCGAACTCGGCCAGCGCCATCTCGACCAACATGGGATCTTCCACCGCCGCCGTGCCGACGACCGCCCGGCTCACCCCCAGGTCAAGCACACGGCGAATGGCGATCAAGTTGCGCAAGCCCCCGCCGAATTGGACGCGCAAGCCGGTCGCAAGGATGTTCTCCAGCGCGTCCTGGTTCTCTGCGCCGTGCTCGTCGAAAGCGCCATCGAGGTTGACGACGTGTACCCACGTGGCGCCGGCTTCTTGCCAGCAGCGTGCTACGAGCATGGGACTGTCGGCGTAGCGCTTCTCTTTGCGCGGGTCCCCCTGTGCCAGTCGCACGACGCGCCCCCGCCGCAGATCAATCGCCGGATAGACATCCCAGACACGGGTCGAACATGCCGTGCTGCCAACCTGCAAGCCCACAGGCCGCTGGTTCGTTGATGCGCCGATTTTCTCTACCACCTCATCCGCACCTTCACCCCGCGCCCGTGCAGGTACTCTTTCAGTTCACGGACGGTGTATTCGTGATAGTGCAGAACCGAAGCCACCAGGGCCGCATCGGCGTGGCCCTCGGTGAGCACCTCGTACAGGTGCTCGGGCCTGCCACCGCCGCCGGAGGCGATCACGGGTATGCCGACTGCGTCGGCGATCAGGCGCGTCAGCCTGACCTCATAGCCCTGTTTGGTGCCATCGGCGTCAATCGAATTGACCACGATTTCGCCGGCGCCCAGTTGTTCGCCTCGTCTGGCCCACTCGATGGCGTCGAGGCCGGTCGGCGTGCGCCCGCCGTGGGTCACGATCTCATAGCCGGATGGGATGTGGGGCGTCGGCGGGACAGCACGCACGTCCATCGAAAGCACCACACACTGGGCACCAAAAGCGCGCGCGGCCTCGAAAACCAGTTGTGGATTCTGGACAGCGGCGGTATTGATGTTGACCTTTTCTGCGCCCGCGAGCAGCACCTTACCACAGTCCTCCACCGTGCGCAGGCCACCGCCGACCGAGAACGGGATGAACACCTGCGCCGCAACCCGGCTGACCACGTCCAGCATGATGGCGCGATTGTCGCTAGATGCGGTGATGTCATAGAGGACGAGTTCGTCCAGCCCTTGCTCGTAATACTCCCGCGCGGCTGCCACCGGATCGCCGATGTCTTTCGTGTCTACGAACTTGACGCTCTTGGCGAGTTTGCCGTCGCGCACGTCAAGGCAGGCGACAATGCGTTTGCTTAACACAAAAAGTCCCCCCTCTGAGATACACGATACGTGACATCACGGCCACACATCGGACTTGCCATCCCATTCCACAAAGTTGTGCAGCATCGCCAACCCGATCCGCCCGCTCTTCTCCGGGTGGAACTGGGTGGCGAACAGGTTCCTGTAGCCGATAGCCGCCGGGAACGTAATGCCGTATTCGCAGACGGCAAAGACATGCGCGTCGGAACTGGGGCGGGGGTAGTAGGAATGGACAAAATAGAACTCGTCGCCCGGCTGCACGTCCCGCAAGACGGGATGGGGCCGTGTCACCGTGATCGCGTTCCAACCCATATGCGGCACTTTGAGTTCCGATGCGGCAAGTTGAAAACGCACACACTCCCCCGGAATGAGGTTCAGGCATGATGTATCGCCTTCCTCCGAGTGGGTCAGGACGATCTGCGCACCCAGGCAGAGGCCCATAATGGGCGTACCTGCCGCGAACGCCTCCTGCAACGCTATGTCCAGTCCGCGTTCCTTGAGCGTCGCCATCGCCGCGCGCGCATGGCCCACACCGGGAAAGATGATGCGCGTCGCGCCGCGCAATTCTGCATCAGAGGTGGCGATGCGACAAGGGACACCGAGGTAATCCAGCGCACGCTTGACCGAGGTCAGGTTTCCGGCGCGATAGTCCACCAGCGCCACCGAAGGTCTGCTGCTCATAGGGTGCCTTTCGTCGAGGGGATGCTTCCACTGCGGCGCGGGTCTATCTGTGTAGCGATGTCCAGTGCCCGGCCCAGTGCCTTGAACAGCGCCTCGGCCTTGTGATGGTCGTCGCGCCCATAGAGTACCCGTGCGTGAACGTTGGCCTGGGCGCTGAAGGCGAACGACTCGATAAAGTGGGGAATCAGCGTTGTCGGGATCCCGCCGACCATGCTCCCCGTCCAGTGAACCTCGGTGACGGCGTAGGGCCGCCCGGAGAGATCCACGGCGACGAACGCCAGCGCCTCGTCCATCGGCACATACGCTGACCCGATGCGCGTGATGCCGGCTTTGTCGCCCAGAGCCTGGCTAAAGGCAGACCCTAGCGCAATCGCTACATCCTCGACGGTGTGGTGCGGGTCCACGCGCAGGTCGCCCTTGGCCTGCACCGTCAAGTCGAACAGGCCGTGTACGGCAACGTGGGCCAGCATATGGTCGAGGAAGCCAATACCGGTAGCGACGGTACATGTTCCACTACCATCGAGGTCCAATGTGACGCTGATGTTCGTCTCACGAGTTTGACGCTGCACTGCCGCAGTCCGCATCTCGTTTCTCTCCGCAATGCGCAAGGCGCACTCCATTTTACGCTTTACGCTTCACGCCCCACGTCCCCAATTCCTCTTAGCACTGCAATGAGCGCATCCGTCTGCTCCGGCCGGCCCACGCTGATACGGATGTGATCGCGCAGACGCGGGGTACTGTAATAGCGCACCAGGATGCCCTCGCGCTCCAACGCTAGCCGCAGGTCTTGGGCGTCACGTCCGACGACTTGGCACAACACAAAGGTCGAGCGCGACGGGTAGACGCGCAGATAGGGAATCTCGGCCAACAGGCGGCTCATGCGCTCGCGCTCGGCGACCATGCGGGCGATGTGCATCTCCAGGTAACCCGGCTCGTTCAGCACGGCGATAGCCGCCTCCGACGCGGCGACCGAGACGTTGTACGGCTGCTTGATCTTCCACAGGTGTGGCATCAACTCGGCAGGAAATGCCCCATACCCCACGCGTAGCCCGGCCAGCCCGGCCCATTTGCTGAATGTGCGCAGGACGATCAGGTTATGGCGCTGCGGCACCTGTCCAATGCGGCTACGCTCCGGCGCGGCGAATTCGATGTACGCCTCGTCCAGCACCAAAACGGCCGGCAAGGCGAGCAGCCGCTCGAAATCGGCGTCCGGCAACAGGCTGCCATCGGGGTTGTTGGGCGAGGCGATGAAGATGAGTTTGGGGTGGTGTCGGTCTACGGCCTCCTCGATGGCCTCGATGTCGAGGCTGAAATCGGCGCGGCGCGGGATGGAGAGCGTCCGCGCGCCGTTCACGTCCGCGTCGAACGTGTACATCCCAAACGTTGGCGGGCAGTTGATGACCGCGTCCCCTGGCGATAGAAACAGGCGCATCACGAGATCAATCAACTCGTCGGCGCCGGCGCCGGCGAGCAGGATGTCGGCGGGGAGGCCGGTGAAGCGGGAGAGCGCAGCGCGCAGCGCGCGGCTTTCGGGGTCGGGGTAGATATGGGCGTAGCGCAGATTGGCGAGCGCACGTTGCACGCAAGGCGGCGCACCGTAGGGGTTCTCGTTGGCGTCGAGTTTGACGATCGCTTCCGGCGCACGGCCCAGGCGCGCGGCGAGTACCTCGAACGGAAAGACCGGCGCGTAGGGCTCCATCATGGCGATATCGGGACGGATGAGATCGGCAGGATGCATCATCCCCGGTCTCCAAAGACGAACAGGTCGCCGATAGATTCGTGCAGATAGTTGCGGCGGATCGCTTCGCCAAAGATGTGGGCGACCGACAGAACGCGCAACTTGGGATGTTGCTTTTCCGGCGGGATGTAGACGGTGTCAGTCGTCGCGATCTCGGTGATGTGCGGGGTGGCGGCGAGCCGTTCGAGTGCGCCGTGTGTAAAGACGCCGTGCGTACAGGCCACCCAGATTTCCTCGATGCCCTGTTCGACGAGCAGGCGCGTCACTTCGATGATGGTGCCGCCGGTGGCGATCTCGTCGTCGTACACCAGCGCACGCTTGCAGTCGCACAACTTCTCGCCGACGATACCGCTGACGCGAACTTGGGTATCGGAGATGCGCTCCTTGATACCCGCGGCGACGGGCAACCCCAGATTCTTGGCGAAGCGGGCCGCGGATTCGGCGTGTCCCAAGTCGGCGGAGACGACGATCGTGTCCGACAGATCGCGCTGCTGAAAGTGTTGCTCGAACACCGGCCGGCTGCTCAACGGATCGGTCGGCACGCCGAAAAAGCCGTGCACCTGCGGCGAATGGAGCATCATCGTCATCACGTGCGTGGCTCCGGCCGTCTGCAGCAGGTCGGCAACTAACCGCCCGGTGATCGAGATGCGCGGCGCGTCCTTCTTGTCCGAGCGAGCATAGGAGAAATAGGGAATGATGGCGTGGACCTCCTGGGCCGAGGCCGAGCGGGCGATGTCTAACATCATCAACAGTTCCATCAGGTGGTCATTCACAGGCGGGGAGAGCGACTGGACGATAAAGACCTTGCGTGCACGCACACTGTTACCCAACTGGATGTACAGGCAATCGTTGCTGAAGCGGCTGATGGTCGTGTCGTCGAGCGGCACGCCCAGGTAGGCAGCAATGGCAGCAGCGAGCGGCTTGTTGGAATTGCCGCTGAAGAAGCGGATTTCGCTCGGGTCAATGACTGATGGCCCCATCTCTCCCCCTTGAACCGTGAATGTCGCTATATCAGGCCCGTGCCTCCGCCGCCAGCGCGTGCGCGGTGAGCGATTCGGCCCGCGCGATGCGCGCCGCCATCGGGCCGATCCGCGCCGCGGTCTCGGCATCCAGCGCGATGACATTGACGATCTTGACGAAATCCAGCACGTTCACCGGTGAGGAAAAACGCGCCGTGCCGCCGGTGGGCATAATGTGACTCGGGCCGGCAACGTAATCGCCCAGCACCTCGAACGAGTGCTCGCCCAGGAAGAGTCCGCCCGCATTGTGAATATGTTCGGCCCATGCCTGCGGGTCCTCGACCGACAAGCACAGGTGTTCAGGGGCAAACGCGTCGGCCAGGCGCACGGCGGTTTCGAGGTCGGGCGTGATGACGATGCCGCCCTGTCCGGCGAGCGATGCGGCGACGGTCTCCGAGCGGCTCAGGGCTTCCATCTGCCGGGCGATTTCCACCCGCACGGCCTCGGCCAGGCGGCGCGAGGGGGTGAGCAGGATGGCGGTCGCCAGCACATCGTGTTCGGCTTGCGCCAAGAGGTCGGCGGCAACCCAGGCCGGGTTGGCGCTGTCATCCGCCACGACGACCGTCTCCGTTGGGCCGTACAATCCATCCAGCCCGACCAACCCGTAGACCTGGCGCTTGGCGAGCGTGGTGAACAGGCCACCGGCGCCCACGATCTTGTCCACGCGCGGGACGCTCTCTGTGCCATAGGCCATCGCCGCAATGGCCTGTGCCCCGCCCAGGCTGAACACGCGATCCACCCCGGCGATGTGTGCGGCGGCCAACATGACATCGGGCACGCGGCCATCGGCCTTGTTGGCGGGTGTACAGACGATGACTTGTTTCACCCCGGCGACGCGTGCGGGGATGACGGCCATCAGGAGCGACGAGGGCAGCGGAGCAGTGCCCCCTGGCACGTAAACCCCAACGCGCTCCAATGGCACGGCGCGCTGGCCTAACGTCCCGCCCAGATCGCTCGTCGTCCAGTTGGGAAGCGGCTGGCGGGCGTGGAACTCGCGGATGCGCCCGGCGGCCAATGAGAGCGCCTCGGCCAGTTCGGCAGGAAGCATAGCGCGGGCGGCGGCGAACGCCTCGCGGGACACCTCGAACTGCTCGAGCGTCAGCCCGTCGAAGCGGGCCGTCCAATCGCGCAGGGCCGCGTCGCCGCGCTCGCGCACATCGGCCAGGATGCGGGCCACAGCCTGTTCCGGCGTCAGGTCCTCGCCGAAGGTGCGGTGGATGGAGGCGCGCAGTGGCTCGGGCACTTCATCGAGTACGGCTAGGTCGCGCCGCTGCAGCACCTGCTGGCGGGCTTGATCGAGGTCGTCATAGATTCTCAGCGTCATTTCTCTTCTCCGCCCCCAATCCCTAACCCGGACAAGCCGGAACCAAAAACCACGAAGGACACGAAGGATACACGAAGGACACTAAGGTTACCTTTGT
>FWPU01002759.1_pt1 | contig 46874 bp, 24 predicted proteins | sample 2228361 | NCBI WGS metagenome assembly FWPU01 (sample SAMEA103939777, study PRJEB20133) | metagenome
CGCCCGCCCGCCCGCCTTGCGTCCGCCGCCGCCCTCTGTGGGCTTCTTCGCCCGCATGTGCCGGGAAAAGGGTCTGGACACGCTGGTCGAGGCGTTCATCCGACTCAAGCAACGGAACCGCATCCCCGGACTGCGGCTGAAGATTGGCGGCAGTTGCGGACCGGCTGATCAGCGCTTTGTGGCCGAGCAACGCCGGCGCCTGGGTGATGCCGGTGTGTTGGGTGACGTGGACTTCTACGCGAACCTCGACCGCACGGCGAAGATCAACTTCCTGCGCTCGCTCACGGTGTTTTCGGTTCCGGCCCTGTACGGAGAGGCCTTCGGATTGTACCTGATCGAAGCCCTTGCGGCCGGGGTGCCCGTGGTGCAGCCGCGCGTCGCCGCCTTTCCGGAAATCATCGAGACCAGCGGCGCGGGCGAGTTGTGCGAGCCCGGCAATCCCGCCGCCCTGGCGGACACCTTGGAACGCCTGTTGCTGGACCCGACGCGGCTTCAGGCCCTGTCCGCGGCCGCCCAACGCGCCGCCGCGGAGCACTACAGCGCGCGACGCATGGCGGAGGAGATGCTCCGGGCCTTCGAGTTCGTCACCCACAGGGTGAACCGCGATCCCGCGTCCCATTCGGCCTGAGCGGGCGCGAGCGCGGTCTGCCACCGGCTCCGGGACGGGGAACGATGGCGGGAGAATTGGGGATTGGTGCAGGGTTCAATGGCAAGTGAAGGAAGGGGGCATGGTTAAATGGCTAGCGGCCCGCCCTCCCTCGAGTCCTGAATCACCACTCCCCCTCGACGATTCATCAGGCAACCAATTCACCGATTGCCCCACCCGCCTGCTCCAATTAGCCGCCATTGCCCACTGTCCCGCTGGCGCCGCTTTCTCAACGCGCGTGCAGCAATTCCACAATGGCCCGGGCGGCCCGGCGGCTGGCGCCCGGCGAGCCCAGTTGCTCGACCACCCGGACGTACTGACGCCGCACGGATGCGCGTCGGGCTGGATCGTTCAGCCACTCCAGCGCCGCCCGCGCCAGGTTTTCCGGCGTGGCCGCGTTCTGAATGAACTCGGGGACGATTTCGGCGCCCGCAAGCAAGTTCGGCATGGCCAGGTACCGGACCGAGACCAGATGCCGCGCCACGTGGTAGGTCAGGGGCGCGGTGATGTAGAACGCCACCACCGGCACGCCGCGCACGGCGCATTCCAAGGTGACCGTGCCGGTCGAGGCCAGCGCCACCAGCGCGCGGCTCAAGGCCGCGCCCAGCTCCCCCACCTGCAGGACGACATCCACCCTGGCTGCGGCCAGCCGGCGGCGCGCCAGTTCGCGGAGGTCCGCATCCGGCAGGACCATCGTGAAACGCGCCGGCCGCCGGGCCGCAATGAGCCGCGCGGCGCCCAACAAGGGCGGCAGATGCCGGTCCAGCTCGCCGCGCCGGCTTCCCGGCAGCAGCAAGACTTCCGGGAGGCCGTCCGGCGCCGGCGGTTCCGGGCGCTCGGGGTCGAAGGGCGGATGGCGGTCCAGGATCGGATGCCCCACCGCGCGCACCCGCAGGCGCGGCAGCCGGCGCGCGTACCACTCTTCCTCGAAGGAAAACAGGCACAGCAACAGGTCCACGTCCCGCGCCAGCGCGTAAGCCCGGCCCGGACGCGAGGCCCACACCTGCGGCGAGACATACTGCACGATGCGGGGGCGCGAGTTGTGAAACCAGTCGTCGGGCCGGCGCAACCGCCGCCGCAGCCGCCGGGCGAGGCGGCGATTGAAGCCCTGAAAGTCCACCAGCACGATCCCCTCCGGCTGGCGGGCCACGGCCAGGTCAGTCAGCCGCCGCAACCAGCGCGCGAACTGGCGCAATTGTCGCAGTACATCCGCCAGCCCGGTGACCGCGTGCCGGGTCAGGTCCGCCTCCAATTCCACGCCCGCGCCCGCCATCCGGGGTCCGCCCGCGCCCCAGAAGCGCGGGGCAAAGGGGTCCGCCGCCAGTTCACGGCGCAGTTCGGCCACCAGTTCGGCGGCCAGCAGATCGCCGCTGGCCTCGCCCGCCACCAGCATGAATTGCCGCCCGTTCATGCGCCCGGCCGCCGTTCGCGAATCTGCCGCGTGATTTCCAGCGCCAGGTCCAACGCGCGCTTGGCGGCCTCGCCGGAAACCACCGGCTCGCGGCGGCTTTGCACGCACTCCACGAAGCTGCGCAACTCCAGCTTCAGCGGTTCTTCCCGCGCCAGCGGCACCGGTTCGCGGACGATGCGCCGGCCCGCAAATTCGCTCACGATCATTCCGTCCCGGGCGCCGAGCAGCTTTTGCCACAGCGAACTGGCGGGCTCGTCCGCGCGGGCCAGCCGGTAGAGAAAGCCGGCCTGGGCATGGTAATCGAGCGAGACGTAGGCCGGCTCCGGCGCGCTGCTGAAGACGCGGATTTTGCGCAGGCGCTCGGCACTGACACGGCTGGCAGTGAGGTTGGCCACGCACCCGTTGGCGAAGCGCAGCCGCACGTTGGCGATGTCCTCGCTGGCGCTGAGCACGGGCAGGCCCACCGCCTCGAGGCCCACCACCGGCGAGGCCACAAACGCCAGCACCACGTCCAGGTCGTGAATCATCAGGTCCAGCACCACGCCCACGTCGGTGCTGCGCGCCGGAAAACGCGACAGCCGGTGCCCCTCGATAAACCGCGGTTCGCGCACCGCCCGCTGCAGGAACTGAAAGACCGGGTTGAACCGCTCCACGTGCCCCACCTGCAACACGCACCCGCGCAGCTGCGCCAGCCGGATCAACTCCTCGGCCTGCGCGGCGGTCTCGGTCATCGGTTTTTCCACCAGCACGTGCCGGCCGGCGTCCAGCAGCGCGCGCGCCAGCTCAAAGTGTGTCGCGGTGGGCGTCACCACGCTTAGCGCCTCGCTGGCTGCCGCGGCTTCGTCCACCGACGACACCACCCGGGCGCCGGTGGCGGCGGCCACCTTGCGGGCGCGCTCGGTGTCCACATCATACACCCCGCAAAGCTCCACGAGACCGGCCGCGGCCAGTTCGCCGTAAATGCGGGCGTGTTCCTTGCCGAGCGCGCCCACGCCCAGCACGGCCACCTTCAGCGGTCTTGCCATGTCCCGAGACTAGGCTTCTGGGGCGCCGGACAACAGCCGTTTCTTGCCCTCCCCTCCCCTGCCCTGCCCCGCCCGGGCCGGCGCAAAGCCCCGGCATCCATCGGGCGCCCTGCCTGCCGCTCCGACGCCGGGAAACACCCCGCGGAATGTGAACGGGCCATCCCCCGGGTAACGGCCTGTGCAAAGCAGCAGGCTTGCAATTCCCGGATGGTCCTCATAAGCTGCCCGCGTTGTCCGCAACCCGAAACCAGGCACGCCAGGTCCGCCGCTTCGCCCTGACACTGGGCCCGGCGTGGCTGGTGGTTGCTCTGGTCAGCTCTTGCGCAACGGTGGACCGGACGGTGGTCACGCCGCCCGAGATCGAGGGGGCAACCTTCGTCGGCAACGCCGCCTGCGCCGATTGTCATGCTCCCATCACCCGCCTGTTCGATTCCAGCCCGCACGGACGGTATCATCGCGACGATCTGCGCTTCGCCGGTCACACCGGATGCGAATCCTGCCACGGTCCCGGGAGCCGGCACGTGGCCGCGGCGGGCGCGCGCGACCTGATCTTCAACTCGGGCCGCGACCCGGCGGCCTGTCTGGCCTGCCATCTGGAGACGCAGGCCGAATTTCACCTGCCGCACCGGCATCCGGTGCCCGAAGGACGGATGAACTGCGTGCAGTGCCACGACCCCCACGGACCAGACCTCATGAAACCCGCCGGAGGCCTGGCCATGGCCCGCTTGAACGAAAGCTGCGCCGGGTGTCACCGCGAGCAGGCGCGTCCCTTCGTGTACGAACACGAGGCATTGCGGGAAGGCTGTACCACCTGCCATCACCCCCACGGCGCGCTGGCGCCGAAGATGCTTACCGAGCGCGACGCCAATCTCTGTCTTAAGTGCCACGCCCAGGTGCAGCAGCCGGGGGCGATCCTGATTGGCAAGGTTGACCACGCCTCATTCCTGCGACTCGGGTCGTGCTGGAGCGCCGGCTGCCACACCGCCGTGCACGGCTCGAACATCCATCCCAAACTGCTGTACTGATCATGCGCGTGGCATCCTTCACCTCCGATGAGCGTCCTGCCTTCTGGCTGGCGGCGATGCTGTGCGCGACGGGCGTTGCCGGCCGCGCGGCGGAGGCGGATCTCAGCCGGCTGCCGCCGCCAGCGGCGGTGACGGTGGATTACGAGCGCGACATCCGCCCGATCTTCGAGGCGGCCTGCTTCCGCTGTCATGCGGGCGAGCGGCCCAAAAGCCGGTACCGACTCACCGACCGCGAGTCGGCGCTGCGGGGCGGCGCGCTGGGCGTGGCCATCATTCCCGGCGACAGTGCCCGCAGTCCGTTGATTCATTACGTGGCCCGGGTGGTCGAGGACCTGGAAATGCCACCGGTGGGCAAGGGCGACCCGCTGACGGAGGAACAGGTGGCGTTGCTGCGGGCGTGGGTGGATCAAGGCGCCCCGTATCCGCCCGGGGCGGTCGAGGCGCGCGCGGCGCCCGTGCTGGTGGCCACGCCGGCGCTGGCGTGGATTTCCGTGGACGGCAACGCCGCCCGGTTCCGCGAGCAGACCTGGTTGCGCGACGATCTTTCCGGCGGGTTCCAGCGGCTCGACTGGGAGGAACCGGTGGGCCGCGACGGCCGGTTTCGCGCCGAATCGCGGGTGTTGTTCGGCGCCGAGGATTACGAACTGAAGCTCAGCTATGAGCAGCGCGAACTGGGGTTTGTGCGCGGGGGCTTTGCGCAATATCGGCGGTGGTTTGACGACCTCGGGGGATACCATCCGCTGGCCGCCAACTCGCCCTATCGGTTGGGGCGGGACCTGTACCTGGACTCGGGACGCGCGTGGATCGAGGCCGGGCTGGCCAAGCCCGACCTGCCCCGCGTGACGGTGGGGTACGAGTATCAATTCCGCGACGGCGAACGCGCCACGCTCCAGTGGGGCCAGGTGTGGGACCCGGCCAGCCTCGAGTCGCGCGCGATTTATCCGGCGGCAAAGTCCGTGGACGAGGCCGTGCACGTAGTGCGCTTGGACCTGCAGCACACCCTCTGGGGCGTGGATTTCCGGGACGAGTTCCGCGGGGAATTCGCCGACCTGCGCGGCGCCCGCGCCAACGTGGACAGTTTTCCGGTGGGCGGTTCCCGTCCGGACAGCGTGACCCGCTACCGGGAGGACGTTCGCTATTTCGAGGGCGCGAACGCCCTGCGGCTGGAAAAAGCGGTCTGCGACTGGTGGCTGGTAAGCGGCGGCTACCTCTATGCGAATCTGGACGGCGTGGCGGGGTTCAGCAGCGAAACGTTTTTGCCCGCCGATCCCGCGCTGGGCCCGTTCGTCGGCGACGCGGCGCGGGAAATCATCCTCCGCCGCGAATCCCACGTCTTCAACGCCAACACCCGGCTGGGCCCCTGGCAGGCGCTCACCGTCTCCGCCGGCGTGCAGGCGGACTGGTCCCGACAGGAGGGGTTCGGCCGGGCGAGCGTGAGCGGATTCCCCTCCCGGCTGGACGCCAATCTGGACCGTTTCGCGCTCACCGAGCAGTTCGGGCTGCGCTTTACCCGCATTCCGTATACCGTCTTGCACGCCGAGGCGCGCCTGCAACAGGAGGACTACGGACAGTTCGAACGGCAGGCGGTGGACGATGATTTCGGGGACGCCCGGGACTTCCTGCGCGACACCGACGCGCGCGCGGACCTGCGCGACCTGCGGGCGGGCGTCACGGTGTCGCCCTGGACGCGGCTGGTCTTCGACGCGGGCTACCGCCATCGCGTCAACGAGACGGAGTACACGCACCGGCGGGATTTCGATGCCTCGGACCTCCCGGGCAACGGGTATCCGGCCTTCCTTCTGGGCCGGGAGATTCGCACCGACGAGGTACAGGCGCGGGCGGTTTGGCGCGCCACGCGTTGGCTCAAAACCACTCTCAAGTACCAGCGGGTGAACACGCGGTACGACAGCCAAACGGCGGAGGCGACCGACCCGGCAAGCGGCGCGCCGCTTGCCGGGGGCTGGCTCCGCTCCGGCGAGCACCACGCCGACGTGTACAGCCTGAACGTCACCCTCACGCCCTGGCGGCGGCTGCTGTGGAACACCACCGGCCTGCTCAGCGACGCCCGCACCGCCACGGGTCTGAAAACCCCGGCGGTGGCTCCCTACGAAGGCCAGATCTACACCCTGCTCACCGGTCTCACCTATGTCCTGGACCGCCACACGGACCTGACCGCCACCTACGCCTTTTCCCGCGCGGATTACGGGCAGGACCACTTCGCGGAAGGGCTGCCCCTGGGCTTGGTTTACGACCGGCACAGTCTTCTGGCCGGAGTGAAACGGCAATTTCCGCGCGGCCTGGTTGCCAGCCTCCAGTACGGCTTTTTCCGCTACGAGGAGCCGACCTTGGCCGGGGCCGCCGATTACACCGCTCACGGGGTCTTCGCCTGGATCGCCAAGCGCTTCGAGTGAGTCCCGCCGGGCCGGGAAAGGAAAAGCGCCCAAACCGTTTCGGGTCCGGGCGCTTTCGCGTTGGTTGGGTTGGGCGGGGTCAATCCGAGTCGCGCCCTCGGATTCCCCACTAGAGTGCCTATGGACTCAACTCTAGCTTGATCCGCCAGAAACGCTGGTGGCCGGCCTGCGGGAGGGTGACCACGTCCCGGAAGCGCAGGGTTTGCAAGCCCGGACCGGCGGCGGTCGTTTCGGTCAAGGCGCCCGTTTGCGACACGGTGAAATCCGCCCGGTCAGCGGCCTCTAGTTGCACCACCAGCCGCGGATCGTCGCTGCGTACGATGACGGCCAGGGTAACTTCGCCGTTGGGGTTGAAAACGGGCAGAGTGGGCGGCGGCGCATCGGACGCGCGTGGGTTTCGTCGCAGGGCGTACTCGGCCAGGTTGGGCAGGCCGTCGTTGTCCGGGTCGGCCAAGGGCGCGGCCAGCGCCGCTTCCGCGGGCAGGTTGAAATGCAGGGCCTGCCAGCCGGCAAAGCTGGCCACCACGCGGAGGGTGAAGGTTTGCTCCGCCGACAGCGGGGGCGTGCCGTTGTCCGTGACCCGGATTGTCACGGTGACGTCGCCGCTGGTGAGGTCGGGCGGTGTGCCCGTGGCCAGTCCGTTGGCGGCCACGGTCAGCCAGTCCGGCCCGGTCACCTTGGAAAAGGTGAGCACGCCGCTATCAGGGTCGCTGGCCGTCGCCTGATAGACATAGGGTTCGCCCTGAAACGCGCTGGTCACCGGTGTGGAGGTGAATTGCGGCGGCTGATTCTGCGGAGCGGGCTTGCTGTTCGCGTTGCCCGGGTTGGTGGCGATCCAGCCGGGAATCACGGTGAAATCCCCTTCGGGATCGCCCAGCTCGACGCCGTTGCTGAAGCCGTCGCCGTCCGAATCCCTGGCCGCCAGCGTGGGACTCCAAAACGCCCGGCTGGAAGTGCCCGTGATGGCCTGAACATCCAGGCCGAAGGCGTTGCGCGCCCCGCCCCCCGAGGGACTGACATGACAGGCGGCACAGCCTATTCGACTGCCATTGGGGATTTGATTCACGCGGAAGTCCCGCGCCTGCACTGTCCCGCCCAGCCCGGCGGCGAACAATCCCAAAGCCATCAGCCTCGTGATTTTGGCCATAAGACGGGTCCTATTTTCACGCGCTTCGATGCTCCGTCAAGTCCCAAGCCGCGTCGCGATTGGGGATCCCAATCATTACGATCACGCTAAAAACCTGTCGGGGGGAAGGTGAATCCGGGGAAGGTGATTTTTCTCAGGGTTTTTGAAACCCATGCCCGCCATCCCCAAGCAGGTCCCCGCGCACCGGCTTCAATTCATCGCCCCCACCTCCCTCGCCCTCTGCGCGGGGCGGGTCGCCGCCGAAGAACTGGCCGGCCGCTTCGGCCTCTGAACAAGCGCCGCCTGCCTCACGGAGGACGGAACGAGGGGTCTTTGATGCTCCCCACCTGGAGGTGTCGGGCTGGTATATCGCGGGTGTGGCCCTCAACGCTCCCGACTCGTTGCCGCCTGCGGCTGACGCCCCGCCCGAACCGATCCCATGCGCCGATCCTCCCGGCAGGCTCAAGACAGGGCGACGCCCGGTCTGCGAGCGCCCGCCCCAAAACGCTGCAACCGGACACCGGCGGGGCTGAAATCATCCGCCGTCCCGGGGGAAGCCAATCTCCCCGGCTGCCCGGTCGGCGCCATCCCTTTTGGCTCTCAAAACCGTCCCCCGTTCCTGTCGGAATGATTGAGCGTAGCCACAAAAGCGATTTTTTAGTCGTTGACAACCCGCGTTTAAGTGCGTTCACTGCTTACGTTAATTCTGGCAGGCATCAGATGAATGCCAGCGGTTCAGAACGCAACGCAGCCGCGGCACTACGGCGCCGAACGGTGCGCGCTTGAAAGTCGCGCCCTGGCCTAGGGCCGCGGTCGGGTGCCGCTGCCCGACGCGCTGGCGCGCAAATACCCGAACGCTGCCACCGTCTGGCGTTGGCAATGGGTATTTCCTCAAGAGCACCGGTGGCGCAACAGCCGCACAGGTAAGCAGGGCCGGACCACGTTCACGAGACCGTTCGGCCGTGGGCGGTGAAGGAAGCCGTCGCCAAGGCTGGGATTGCCAAGCACGTCGGCTGTCATACCTTTCAGCATTGTTTCGCCACGCATTTGCTGGAAGCCGGCTATGACATCCGCACCATTCAGGAACTCCTTGGCCATGAGGATGTGAGCACCACGATGATTTATACCCACGTTTTTGAACAAAGGCGGACAGGGCGTCAGAAGTCCCCTAGACAGTATGCGAGCTGGCTTATCCGGTCTGCATAACACGATCGCATACCTGCTTGTGGCGGTTGGGTTTCCGGCCTTCGCTGTGGACCTCATAACCTTACAGGCTATGTCCGCGGCGATGGGCGGCGAGCGTCGCATTGGCGGGGCGCAAGTCGCCCTGGTCAACAAAGCGCCAATCCGAATGGAACCAAAATGAAAAGACAAATAGTCCTGCTTCTTGCCGCGCTTGGCATGGTCAACGTCGCCGACGCAAAGACCTGCCTTGCCGGATGCAACTATGGAACACCCAGCAATCCCAACTGGGTGTACATCACGTGGACGTGCATGGACAACCAGGAGTGCCATTTGGACTGCACGACCTATCCTCCCAAGGGCGGCTGCGTCTCGAGCAGTTAGTCTCTGCGATCAAGCTAAGATCTGAGAAATGGCCCAAGCGGAGTATCGCTCCGCTTAGGCACTCGCTGATTTCGTTTGTATGAGAAAAAATACTCTCATTGGAATTGCCTTCGCTTTGCCGTTACTCTTGATTTTGGGGCTGACTGTGTATCGGATGCGGCACCCTTGGAAGCTGACGGACGATCAACTGGCGACGGCCACAAACCCGAATTACAGAAAGCAAGCAGCCGACTGGTTGACAAATCAGTTTGATCCGTTTTTCGGCTCGGATGACATCGCCGCCAAGATCGGCACGCTGCGATTCGCTTGCTCAACCCTGTCCAACCCGAAAGTGACAATGCTGCACTCTACGACGCGCTCTCCCGGATGGTGCAGTCGTTATTTGCAAGGACGTTTGAAGAGTATCTGTCATGCCGATCCGGCGGGGAGTCGTTCATTCTAAATGAGAACTCAAATGCCGGACAGGGGGAGTGCTGAAGCGATTCCACAACATAAAGGCGTTGCCGGCGAATCCGATGGAACTCCACAAGCTGTTCTGGTCTAAAACGACCGAAGATGGAAAGCAGGCCACTCTGTGGGCTGCGACAAGCTAGCAAGCATCATGGATTAGGTCTCGAAATACCACAAATCTTGATGTCTTCAGTTCAACGAAATCATTTTCTGACGATTTGATGCAGCGAGTTCCGAATTGCGGCATCGTTGGTTACGCCTCCTCCTTTGACTACAGCCCCACTCCAAAAGAGATTTTGTCGAATAATGGGCACCTCGTAGCCGCACTTGCATATTTGCTTGTAAAGACCACGGAGGGCAAAGCGTATCCACTTATGGTTCAGTTTTACTGGGCCCCTTCGATACGCACCTGGTTGCCAACCCATCTGGCGGTCGGCTATGTCGGCAACAGACTGTTTGACCCCGTTTTCTGAATCGCCGAACAAAATCACTGAAGCGAACAGCCGACCTGCTTCGCCGTGCGAAAGTCGCGGGCTTCGGCGAGGCGCTGTGGTGGTCGAGAGTCACGGGCGTTATCACGGCGGGGCGCCTGTCGCTCAGTTCTGTCGTTCAGCGCCCGCGGGCGCACGGGGTGCCCGCTGTACGGGGGCGCCAACCGGTCGGTGAATGGTGATGGGGAATGCGCCCGGCAGGCAGACGGGCGGGCAAATCACCCTTTGCCGCTTAACCAATCATCTTTGAACGATCCCCAAGCAACCGTCCGCGGTCCACGCTTCACGCCGGCGCCGGCGGGAACCAGGCCTCGTACGCGGCGCGGATGCCGCGACGATACCGCGCCACCGCCGCCAGAAAGTCTGCCGCCGTGGCAAAGCCGCAGCGCGCCGCCACCCGGTATTGAGCGGCGGGGTCGTCGGGCAGCTCGGCTTCGCCCTCGTAACTCCAGCGGCGCAGGATGCCTTCCACGCGCTGCAGGCGCCGGTAATGCTCGATGAGTTCCCCGGCCTGAGGAGCGGGCAACGCCGCCTCGTCCCGGGCCCGCTGGAGCGCCCGCAGCGTGTTGGGCTCGTACCAGCCGTGTTCCAGACACAGGGCCTGGGCCAGAAACTCCGCGTCCATCAGACCGCCGGCGCCCGTTTTGAAGGCCAGCGCGTCCTTGCCCGGCGGGGTGCGCTCTTTTTCGATGCGGCGGCGCATCCGGGCGATCTGGTGTTTCCAGTCCGGCGTTCGGGCCGCCAATGCCCCGGGTTCCCGGCTGAAATCGGTGAGCGAGCGGGCCAGTACGACGAACCGGGCGCCGAGTTTGGAATGGCCGGCCACCGGCCGCGCCCGGGTCAGGGCCTGGATTTCCCACAGTTGGGCGCGGTGACGATAGTACTCCGCGAAGGCCTGAAGCGTGTTGACCAGCAGCCCCTTTTCCCCGTCGGGGCGCAGGCGGGCATCGAGCTTGAAGGCCACGCCGTGTTCGGTAGGATGGCTGATCAATTCCCGCACCGTGACCGCCACGCGCTGCAGCGCGGGCAGATTGCGGGCGCCGTCCTCCGCAACGAAGACCACGTCGAGGTCCGACCCGTAAATCAGCTCCGCGCCGCCGAGTTTGCCCAGGCCGATGACCGACACGGGGCAGCTCCGGAAGCGGGCGCGGCGCAGGGCCACCTCGAGGGCGTACTGCAGACACGCCTCGGCCAGGGCGGTGAGTTCGCGCTGGTTTTGCTCGAAATCCGCCAGTCCCAGAATGTCCCGCAGCCCCAGCCGCATGAACTCGGTTTCATGATAGCGCCGAATCCAGCGGAGCTGGTCCGCGTCCCCCGCGCCCAGGCGCAACTCCGCCAGCGTGCGGGCGGCGTCCTTGACCATGCGCAACCGGCCGCTCTGCTCCAGGTCATCCACCAGGTCGGGCGTCCGGATGGCGGTGGTGGCGAGATATTCCGAGCGGTCGAACAGCAATAGGAGCAACTCAAACAGGCTGGGCTGCGCCGCCCAGGTTTCAAACAGCAGGGCGCGCGCGCCGTAAGCCAAGACGAAGCTGTCCAGACGGGCCAGCACGCGGTCCGGATCCGAAAGCCAGCGGGCGCGGGGATCCCCGTCCGGCCCGGCGGCGGCGCGACGTTGCTCCAGCATGTCGCGGCGCGGGCACAGTTCCAACAGCCGCGCCACCAGCCGGAGGGCGGTTCGTTCGGTGCGCGCCGGCACGTGTCCGAAACCCGGTCCCTGGACAAACGTGCGCACCAGCCGCAGGGCCTGCTCGGGGTCGCGGAACGAATGGGCGGCCAACCGCTCCTTCCAGTCCGCGTCCGCGCGTTCGAGGTCCGGCAGGGGCGATTCGCTTCCGCCCGAGACCGCGGGCGGCTCCGGTAGGCCGAGCACCCGCTCGTACACGGCGCGCACGCGGCGGCGATGCTGCTCGAGGGCGGTCTCGAATTCGCCCGGGCCGGGGCAGCCCATCAGGCGGGCCAGGCGCTCGCGCGCGGCGCGTTCGGTGGGCACCACGTGGGTTTGGAGGCCGGCCTCCATTTGCAACCGGTGCTCGACCGCGCGGAGGAACTCGTACGCGGCGGCCAACGCTTCGCAGTCGTCGGCGGGCAGCAGATGGTACTGCGCCAGCTTGCGCAGGGCGGGCACGGTTTGGGGCAGGCCGATGAACGGTTGGCGTCCGGCGTGCAGAACCTGGTGGGTCTGCACAATGAACTCGATGTCCCGGATGCCGCCGGGGCCGAGCTTGACGTTGCGGTCCCGCTCGCCGGAGCGCACCACCTCGGTCTCGAGACGGCGCTTCATGGCGGCGATTTCCTCCAACGCGTCCGGCCCCAACAGGCGCGGGAAGCGAAACGGGCCGATCATTTCGAGAAATTCGCCCGCCAGGCTGGCGTCGCCGGCCACGCCGCGCGCCTTGATGAGCATGAGCCGCTCCCAGGTCTGGCCGTACTGGGCGTAGTAGTTCTCGTAGCTGTCCAGCGAGCGGGCCAGCGGACCGGCCCTGCCCTCGGGCCGCAGCCGCAGGTCAATCCGGTACAATTGCCCTTCCGGGGCGGGGCGGCTGACCTCGGCGATGAACGCCTCGCCCAGCCGCCGGAAGAACTCGTGGTTCGGCAATCCCTTGCCGGCCTGACTGCCGTGGCGGGGGGGCTCCCGGAAAGCGAACCCCTCCCCGCTGTACACGAAGAGCACGTCCACGTCCGAGCTGTAGTTGAGTTCCTGTCCGCCCAGTTTGCCCAGGCCGAGCACGCAAAACCGGGTGGGCGCCCAGCGGTCATCGGGGGGCGGCTCATGGGGCGTGCCGAAGCGCGCGGTCAGTTGCTGCCAGCACACCCGGAACACCGCCGACAAACAGACATCCGCCAGGTCGGACAATTCGCGGGTGATCTCCGCCACGGCGCCCAGTCCGGCCAGGTCGCGCGCGGCAATGCGCACCAGCTCGCGCCGCTGGAACGCGCGCAACCGGGCCAAGGCGCCGGCGAAGTCCCGGCCGGCCAGCGCGGAGGCGAGCCAGCTTTCCACTTCCCGCCGCAGCCCGGCGTCCGTTCGCGGGCGACGCATGCCCTCCGCGTCCAGCAACCGGTCCAGCCACTCGGGATGCGCCACCAGCCACTCGCCGAGCACCGCTGACCCGCTGAGCAGGGCGGCCAAAATCCGGGCCGCCTCGGGCGAGGCATCCCGCAACGCGGCGCCCGCGCCCGCCTCCAGCAGGCGTTCGTAAAACCGCCGGGCGCGCGCGGGGTCGGCGCACGCGCCCAGGGCATCCAACCACACACGGGACTGCACGAGGCGATTAGACCGCGCCGCCGCGGTCGGCCCAAGCAAATCCTTGCTCTCGCACGGGGACAGGCGCGGCAGGCGGTCAGTTCCCCCTCGAAGTCCACGAGCTCCGTGATCTGCGCCAGGTACCAGCGGTCAATGCGGGCCAGGCCGCAAATCTCGTCCAAGTGAAGCCGGCCTGCAGGACAAACTCAATGAACTTGGCCAGCTCGACGCGCGTGGTCCCGCCCGCGTCCCTGAGGATGGGCAGCGCACCCGGTTGCGCGCGGGGGCGGTATCCGGTCAGGTGGTTGGCCGGCGCCGGCTGGTCGAGCGCGACTTCCCTGGTCGGCCAACTTCGGCGCCAAGGACGGGGTGCGGGCTTTCAAGCAACCGCCGGCGGCGCCGGTGGGGAGCAACCTTGCCGGTTGGGCGCAAAACTGCCAGCCTGACAGGCAACCATGCGTGGGGCCGAAGATTCCATTGCCAAGACGGCGTTGTACCAAGAGCTGGGCTATGACGCCTCGTCGTGGAATCACCTGGAACAGGCGCTTGAAGAAGCCGGGTTAACTTCGCGCCGCAAGCAACGCATCAGCCGGGTCAAGATCGAGCAGGCGCGGGACGTGTTGCGAAAGCGGTTTGCGCTGGTCTGCGGTCGCGGGGATTGCCAGAGGCGGGCGGCGGAGATGTTTGCCGGCCGGCAGCCCGTCCGGGCGCTGCGGCAGGCGGACTGCGAGGTCTGCGGAGGCTCGGTCAATCGTAGCGCGGTGGACGAAATGGTCGCGGCCTGTCAGCGGGCCGGAGTCCGGCGTTTATGTGTGGTGGGCGGCTCGCCGGAAATGCACCGGCAGTTGGAAGCACTCACCTCGAGCCGGCTGGAGTTGCGGCTGGTGGGCAATGAACGCCGGCACACGGAGCGGGACGTCAGGGCGAATCTGCTTTGGGCTGACCGGGTCATTATCTGGGGCAGCACCCAGATCGCGCACAAGGTGACCGCGCTTTACCCCGCCGGAAATCCCAAGGTGATCACCATCCACAAGCGCAGCGTGGCCGAGCTGGCCCGGGTGGTGATTCAGAAGTGCGAACCAAACGACGTCCCCAGCGGCGGAGCGCCCGGCGCGGCGAGTTGAAGCGGGGGCAACGCTGGCGGTTCAGCCCGGCCTGACTGGCTTGAAATTCAGCCCGGTTAGAACCAAACCACGGCGGCTGCCATCCACTTCGTACCCGCCCGCCGAGACCGTCGAGAAGACCGCTCGCCCCGCGGGCCACCATTCCAGGACCAGCCCGGCGGGGACCGGGGCAAGCTGAGTCGGCGGTGATGGAGCAAGGCCAATTGGTGAGCCGGGGGCTCGGCCGGATTGAAGCGATCTCCTGGGAAGTGTCTCCCTTTTGCCGCGGCCGCTCAGGCGCGGCAGGCGGCCAGTTCCTCCTCGAAATCCACGATCTCCTTGATCTGCGCCAGGAACCAGCGGTCAATGCGGGTCAGCTCGTAAATCTCGTCCACGGAAAAGCCGGCCCGCAGGGCGTGGCGGAGGAAGAAGACGCGCTCGGCGTTGGGCACGCTGAGCTTGCGGGTGATCACCTCGCGCGGCAGCAGGTCGCGGTCGCCGTATACCACGCCGTCCACCCGCCACGGCTTGCCGTCGCCTCCCAAGCCGAAGCGGCCGATTTCCAGCGAGCGCAGCGCCTTTTGCAGCGCCTCCTTGAAGGTGCGCCCGATGGCCATGGCCTCACCCACGCTCTTCATCTGCGTGGTCAGCGTAGGGTCCGCCTGGGGGAATTTCTCGAAGGCGAAGCGCGGCACCTTCACCACCACGTAGTCAATGGTGGGCTCGAAGCTGGCCGGCGTCTCGCGGGTGATGTCATTGGGGATTTCGTCCAGCCGGTAGCCGACCGCCAGCTTGGCGGCGATCTTGGCGATGGGGAAGCCGGTGGCCTTGGAGGCCAGGGCGGAGCTGCGGCTCACGCGCGGGTTCATCTCGATGACCACCATCCGCCCGGTGTCCGGGTTAACGGCGAACTGGATGTTCGAGCCGCCGGTCTCGACCCCCACCGCGCGAATCACCGCGAAGCTGGCGTCGCGCATGATCTGGTATTCCTTGTCGGTGAGCGTCTGGATGGGCGCCACGGTGATGGAGTCGCCGGTGTGGATGCCCATCGGGTCGAGGTTTTCAATCGAGCAGATCACCACGCAGTTGTCGGCGTGGTCGCGCATGACCTCCATCTCGAATTCCTTCCACCCCAGCAGGGATTCCTCAATAAGGATTTCCGAGACGGGGGACAGGTCCAGGCCGCGGCGGGCCAGTTCCTCGAATTCCTCGCGATTGTAGGCAATACCGCCCCCGGTGCCGCCCAAAGTGAAGGCGGGGCGGATGATCAGCGGAAAGCGGCCGATTTTCTCGGCCACTGCCCGGGCTTCCTCGGGAGTGTGCGCCGTGCCGCTGATCGGCACGTCCAGGCCGATGGACAACATGAGGTCCTTGAAGACCTGGCGGTCCTCGCCGCGCTCGATTGCCTCGGGCTTGGCGCCGATCAACTCAATCCCGTATTTCTGCAGCACCCCGCGGCGGTGCAGGGTCATGGCGGTGTTCAAGGCGGTCTGGCCGCCCAGCGTGGGCAGGAGCACCAGTTTGCCCGGCGCGCTCGATTCCGGGCGGCCGGCGGCCGCGGCGGACGCCCCGAGACGCTTTAATTCCTCGAGTTCCCGAACGATGATTTTCTCGACCACTTCCGGCGTGATCGGCTCGATATAGGTGCGATCGGCAAACTCCGGGTCGGTCATGATCGTGGCCGGATTCGAGTTCACCAAGATGACGCGGTAGCCCTCCTCCTTGAGGGCCTTGCAGGCCTGGGTGCCGGAGTAGTCGAACTCGCACGCCTGGCCGATGATGATCGGTCCGGCCCCGATGATGAGCACAGAATGGATGTCGGTGCGCTTCGGCATAAACCGCGGCGCATGAAACCGGCAAACGCCCGCGGAAGCGACTCTTTTTGGCTGTGACCGGCCCGGGGAGTTTGGCAGGGGGTGAAGGACGGCTGCCAGCCGCGAGGGCTGCGCCACGCGCAAACCGCTAAATTTTCGCAACTTTCGCTTTGTCGCGTGAGCCGGGCCGGTGCCGGCGGCGGGCTGGGACAGCCCGCCCTACCTACGGTGGGTTGTTCAACGGTAGGGCGCGCTCACCGAGCGCGCCGTTTCCTTTCCGCGTGGTCTGCGGGCTGATGTCCGCCGGGCTGGAAGCCCGGCTCCACGGCAGGCTGGAAGCCTGCCGTTACCGGAGCGGCGGCCATTCTGATGGCTGTGGAGGAATCCAACGGCCTGGAAAACGCGGAGCGTTTGAAATGCGGCAGCTTGCTGCCGCTATAGGAAAGCGCCGGCAAACCGGTGCACTCCAAGCGCTGGCGCGAGGGGCGAGCGACCCCAATGCGGCGGGCTGGGACAGCCCGCCCCTACCGGCGGTGGGTTGATTCGGTAGGGCGCGCTCTCCGAGCGCGCCGTTTCCTTTGCGCGTCTTCCGCGGGGTCTGCGGGCTGATGTCCGCCGGACTGGAAGCCTGCCGCTACAAGCCCTGCGGCGTGCCGGGACAGCCCGCCCGACCGCTGGTGGATTAACTCTCCCAAGCTCGGCGGGGCGGTCACCGATGCCGCCGGCGCTTGGCGGCAAGCGCGCGGCGCAGATCGGCCAGCGGCAGGGTGTTGATGACGTCGGCGGGCGTGAGCCAGCCCTTGCGCGCCACGCCTGCGCCCACCCGCAGGAAGCCGACATGCTCGAGCCGGTGGGCGTCCGGGTTCAGCACGCACTTCACCCCGCGGCTTTTGGCATAGGGCCACAGCCGCCAGTCCAGGTCCAGCCGCCAGGGATTGCAGTTGAGTTCCAGCCACGTGCCGGTGGCGGCGCAGGCGTCAATCACCGCCTGCTGATTGACTCGCGCCGGCTCGCGCTGGAGCAGCAGCCGTCCGGTCAGGTGCCCCAGCATGTGCACGTGCGGGTTTTCCGCCGCGCGGATTAACCGCCGGGTGTTCTCCGCTTCGTCTCCGGCCGGCAGGTGAAGGCTGGCCACCACGACGTCCAGCTCCGCTAGCAGGTCGTCGGGAAAATCCAGTCCGTCGCGCAGAATGTCCACTTCCGTACCGTTGAGCAGGCGAAAGGCGTTGCCGGCGTCGGCCAACCGCGCGTTGACCTCGCCGATGGCCCGGACCTGCTGGCGCAGGCGGACCGGGTCCAGTCCGTTGGCCTGGAAGGAGGAACGGGAGTGGTCGGTGATGGCCCAGTACTGGAGACCCAGGCTGTTCATGTGCCGGGCGATTTCCTCGAGCGTGCCGCGCCCGTCGCTCCAGTTGGAATGGCCGTGCAGTGCCCCTTTCAGGTCGGTCCATTCCAGCAGTCGGGGCAGCGGGCCGGCCTCGGCAGCGGCGAATTCGCCCAGGTCCTCGCGCAGCTCGGGCGGCACATAGGCCAGGCCCAGTTGCGCGTACAACTCCTCCTCGCTGGCGCAGGGAATCAGCCTGGCGGGGTCGCGCGTTTCCTCCGTCGAGCGGAACAGGCCGTATTCGTTGAGACGCAGGCCGCGGGCGATGGCGCGCTGCCGCATGACGATGTTGTGCTCCTTGCTGCCGGTGAAGTAAGCCAGCGCGAACGGATACTCCCGGTCGCTGACCACCCGCAGGTCCGCCTGAAAGCCGCCTTCCAGCAGAACGCTGGCCTTGGTGTCACCTTTGGCATTCACGCGGCGCACCCCGGGCTGGGCGACAAAAAAGTCCAGGACCTCTGCAGGTCGGCGGGAAGACACCACAAAGTCCAGGTCTCCGATGGTTTCGCGCCAGCGGCGCAGGCTGCCAGCCGGGCTGCTGCGGATCACCGCCGGATGCCCCCGCAACGCCTCGCTAATCGGCTCGGCCACGGTGAGAGCCTCAGTGAGCAAGTGGCGCTCGGCGTACTGGCGCCGATGAACGATGCCTTCGAGCAGCTTGGCCTGGGTTTTTTCGCCAAAGCCCTCCAACGCCGCCACGCGGCCCTCCCGGCACGCGGCCTCGAGTTTTTCGATGGAGTCCACTCCCAGGCGGTCGAACAGGGCCCGCGCCCGTCGGGGACCCAGGCCGGGAATGGTCAGCAACTCCAGCAACCCGGCCGGAATTGAGGCCTTCAACTCCTCGTAGTAGGGCAGGCGGCCGGTGGTGACCAGTTGCGTGATCTTTTCCTGCAGGGCCTCGCCGATGCCCTTGAGCGAGCCGAGGCGGCCTTCGGCCACAAGTTTCTCGAGGGGCTCGGTTAGATTTTCCAGGGTGCGCGCGGCATTGGCGTAGGCGCGGGTTTTGAACGGGTTTTCCCCCTTGAGTTCGAGCAGCACGCCGATTTCGGAAAGGATTTCGGCCACGCGGTCTTTGTCCATGCCGCCAGCATACGCGGACGGCGGCGGCGGGCAATCCGGCAGCCGGAGGAGTTAAAAAGCGCTTGCGGCGGCGGGCGCGCGTGCTTAAATACGGTGCGGGTGCGCTTGTGGCGGAATTGGCAGACGCGCTACTTTGAGGTGGTAGTGGGGCAACCCGTGCAGGTTCAAATCCTGCCAAGCGCACCAAATTCATCCCACCAATTCAATTCCGCCCCCTTTTCGCCCGATGCTGTCACTGGTAGTCTGTTGCGGTGATTGATACGGACATGGCGCTGGCCCGGTTCCTGCGGACGCTCGCGCGCGCGCCCTGGGTCGCGTTGGATACCGAGGCGGACAGCCTCCATTCCTACCCGGAAAAGCTGTGTCTGGTGCAGTTGAGCATCCCCGGACGGGACGTGTTGGTGGACCCGCTGGCGGGGGTGAACCTCCAGCCCCTGTGGCAGGCGCTGAGCGGTCGGGAATTGACGCTGCACGGCGGCGACTACGACCTGCGGCTGCTGCATCGCGGGCAGGGATTCACGCCGGCGGCGGTGTTCGACACGATGCTCGCCGCGCGCCTGCTCGGGGAAACGGAATTCGGATTGAACAGCCTGGTGCGGCGTCACCTGGGGGTAACCCTGGAGAAGGGGCCCCAGCGCGCCGACTGGTCCCGGCGTCCCCTGAGCGAACGGCTGCTGACCTACGCCCGCAACGACTCGCACTATCTCCATCCCCTGCGCGAGGTGCTTGAGCCGCGTCTGGCCGCGCAGGGCCGGCTGGAGTGGCATGCTCAACTCTGCCGCCAGCTTCTGGCCGACGCCGTGCGGCCGCCGGAAAACAATGGCGAAGACTGGCGTCTCGCGGGCTCGGACCGCCTCACGCCCCGCGCCCGGGCCGTGCTGCGCGAGCTCTGGTATTGGCGACACCAGGAGGCCCTGGCCGCCAACCGCCCGCCGTTTTTCATCCTGAGTCACGACCGGCTGCTGGACCTGGCGGTGGCCGCCGCCCACGGCGGGGCGTTTGAGAATCTGATTCCCCCCCGCTATTCGCCCGGTCGCCGCGCGCGGCTCCGGGAAGCCGTGCAGCGCGGATTGTCCCTGCCGGAGGCGGAATGCCCGCCGCCCCGTCGGCACCAGCCGCTGCGGCTGACCGCAGCCCAAAAGCACTTCCTTGAACAGCTTCGCCGGCGGCGCGATCGCGCGGCCGAGCGACTGGGGCTGGATCCCACCCTCATCGCTAGCCGCGGCACGCTCACTCGTCTGGCGGCGGATTGGGACCGACACGCCACCGAGCTGCTCCCCTGGCAGCGGGAGTTGTTGTCGCAATAGCGCCGGCAGACCTCAAGGCGCGGGACGAAATTCCTCGCGGGCGCGGGGCAGGTGCTTCTGGAGGTTGGCGATGCGGTCCTCGTCCAGAGGATGCGTGCGCAAGAACCACGGCGTCTTCGGTCCGCCCTGGCGTTGGTTGTACTCGGCAAATCGCTTCCAGAATTCGACCGCGGCCTCCGGGGGATAGCCCGCTCGGGCCATGTAAATGAGGCCGATCTGGTCGGCGCGGGCCTCTTGTTCCCGGCTGTGCGGCAGGGCCACGCCCAGTTGCATGCCCAGACCGTAGGCGGTGGTGAAGTACGGCTGGAGATCGGGGTTTTCCCGGCCCAGATAACTCCCGGCCAGGCTGCCCAGCGCCTGGATGGCCATACCCCGGCTGATCCGTTCGGCGCCGTGACGGGCGGCGGCGTGTGCCACTTCGTGCCCCACCACCGTGGCCAACCCGGCCTCGTCGCGGGTGATGGGCAGGATGCCGGTGTACACGCCCACCTTGCCGCCGGGCAGACAAAAGGCGTTGGGCTCTGGACTTTCAAACAGTACAAACTCCCATTGGGCGCCGGGTAGGTCCGCCACGGCGGCAATGCGACGGCCCACGCGCTCGAGCATCGCCTGCGCCTCCTTGTTCCGGCTGACGGGAAGCTGCTGCTTGAGCTTGTTGAATTCGCTCAGCCCCAGTTGCATCTCCTCGGCGGGCGACAGGAGAATCAATTGCCGCCGCCCGGTTACGGTCTCCGTAGCGCAACCAGCCAGGAGGTACAACCCCAGGGCGGTCACCAACACCAGCCCGCCGGCGCAAAGCTTCCGTTTCATGCCGCCAGCGTAACCGCCCCCGCGCCGCCGACAAGCCGTCAGCGTCCGCCGTCCGACGCAGCAGGGGCGGCCGTTTTCAATTCGGGAGGAAGCCACCACCGCAGCAGCGGACCGGTCATCACGGTGGTGACCAGAGCCATGAGCACAAACATGGTAAACAGCTCGCGGGTGAGGAGTCCCAGGTCGTAGCCGATGTTGATGGCCACCAGCCCCATTAGGGCCCGGGTGTTCATCAATGCCGCGACACAAGCCGCCTCGCGCCAGGGCTGGCCGGTCTGGCGGGCGCCCAGGTAACAGCCGCCCAGTTTGCCCAGCACCGCCGCCGCCAGCACCACCGCCGCGCCGGCCCAGGCCAGCGACGTGGTCAGCGAGCCAACCTCGGTGCGCAGGCCGGTGTAGGTGAAGAAAATCGGCACCAGCGCCACGAGCACGAAGTCGCGGAACCGGTCCCGCCAGGCAGCCACCAGCGTGATTTCCCGGTGCAGCGCCACCCCCAGCAGGAAGGCGCCAAAGATCGAGAAAATCCCCAGCAGGTGCGTGGTCACTGCGCACCCGAAGAGCGCCACCAGCAGCACGGCCATGAACGTGGGAGGGACCCGGTTCATTTCCGGAGCGCGCGGCTCAAGACCGCAAGTCTCGCGGCCCGAACAGTCCCCGGTCCGGAGCCGGGGAGACCGCAGACCCAGCGTGCAGGCTAAAAGCCGTGCGGGGGATCGCCCCTGCGGGTCGGTCGGCAGCAGGCAAAAACTGCAGCGCCAGAACCGCCGCAACGCCGGCCCCACAAGCCATTGCAGAATCACGAAAAACAGGGCGATCCCCGCCAACTGGGCCAGCAGCGGCCCCCAGGTGAATTGTGCGGTGACCAGCGCCGTGGCCACCCCCAGCAGTACCCAGCCGGTGATGTCATCCAGCGCAGCGGCGCTGATGGCCGTGGCTCCCAGCGCCGTCCGCTCCAACCCCAGCTCGAGCAAAATGCGCCCCATGATGGGCAGGGCCGAAATCGCCAGGGCAATACAGACGAACAATTGGAAGCCGAACCGGTTGGTCTCGGGAGCAAAGTGCCGATGCAACCACGGACCAATGAGCGCTCCCCTCAAGGCCGGCACGACAATCCCGGTTACCGACACGGCAATGACGGCGTGCGAGCGGTTGGCAAGGTGGCCGAAGTCAAATTCCATCCCCACTTGAAACATCAGCAGGATCAACCCCAGCTTGGCCAACAGTTGAAGGGATTGGCCGGTCTCGGCGGGGAACAGGGCCTGGAGGGCGTCCGGCGAAATCCAGCCCAGGAACGACGGTCCGAGCAGCAGGCCGCCAGCGATTTCCCCCACCGCCAAAGGTTGTCCCAGCCGCTGCCCCAGCCGCCCCATCAGCCAGGCCACCGCCATGATGACCATCCACTGGAGGAGGACCAGCTTGAGGTGGCTCTCGATGGCAACGGGATTCATGTGCGGAGCGGCAAGGCGCCTGCGCTGCGCGACGGCAAGCTTATCGGGGGGGCATGCCTTCGCAAGCGCCGCGCGGGCAAAAGGGGCGTCTCTGCGGCGCTCCGCGGATTATGGTTTGTGGTTCAGGGTTTGTAGTTTGTAGTTCGTCGTTCGTGGTTTTAGCTTTCGACCCCCTAACCTTCGACTTTGCCGCTAGTTGCGGACGGAGCCGCCGATGAACCCAAAAATTGAGGGCAGTAGGGTAAGCTGTCCCAGCCCGGCGGATTCTGGCCCGCAGACCACGCGGAAGACGCGGAAATGGAACGGCGCGCTCGGAGAGCACGCCCTGCCGGGCTTGGAGTAGTCCATCATCAGTAGGGCGGGCTGTCCCAGCCCGCCGTAGTTGAGGCGCTCGTTCCTCGCGGCAGCACTTGGAGTGCGCCGGCTTGCCGGCGCTTTCGCCGAAGCGGCCGCAAGCGGCCGCACTCCAAACGCTCCGCGTTTTTTCAGGGCCGCAGGCTCCTTACTCGATCGCCAAGATGGCAGCGCTACCGGTGCGCTCGTAGCGGCAGGCTTCCCAGCCTGCTGTGGAGCCTGGCTTCCAGCCCGGCAGAATTGCACGTGTTGCGCGCTGACGGGAATGCGCGGCATCTGATCCGGGCGGCTGGAAGCCGCCCTCTACGGCAGCCAGGATGGCTGCCGCCATTGCTCACCGCTCAGTGTAACCGGTCATCCCGCCACCAGGCCACGTGGCCATCCAGGTACAGGCGATTGCGTCCCCGCGGATGCGGCGCGCGTCCGCGCCAGGCTTCCTCCAGCCCGGGCGCGGTGGCGGGGAAATACACATCAGTCACCAACTCCACGTCCGCCGGTCCGCGAACCGGGCCAATCAGCGGGTTATGGACCGCGGTCAGGTCCGTCACCGCTTGCGGGCGGGCTTTGCCTCAAAAATTGTCGGCGGGAATGGGGTCGTCGGGGCGGTCGAACCGCCACATCCAGTAGCTGACCCGCGGCGCGTTGGTCAAAGTCGAGACCGTCTGCCAGACCGCCGGGGCGTCTTGCCAGGCGGTGCGCCGGGTGACCGGGCATTGCCAGGGTTCCCGGGCCGGCAACTCATTGGCGAGCACGATTGCCGCCCAAGCCGCGCGGGGGTCCGAGCGCGGCCAGGTGTCCCAGGGCTTGTAGCCGCCGGGCAGGCTGATTTTCAAATCGCGCCGGTCGGGAAAGCGGTCGTGGTGGTCGCCGAGATACAATTCCCACGCCAGGGCCTGTTGACGAAGGTGGGCCCGACAAGTCGTGGCGGCAGCCTGCTGTTTGGCCCGGCCCAGCGCGGGCAGCAACAGGCCCGCCAGCAGCCCGATAAGCGTCACCACGACCAATAATTCGACCAGGGTAAAAGCTCGCCTTGACGTTCCGCAGGCGCCATGCGTGATTGTGCGGGTATGAACGTTGAAGAAATCCAGCGGCGGCTGCGGGGCGGCTTTAAGCCATTTGTCATGCATCTGTCCGATGGCCGACGCTACCCGGTGCCGCACCCCGAATTCCTGCTGGTGACCCGCCGGAGCGTGGCGGTGGCGGACCGCCGGGGCTTCATTGACGTGTTGGACCCGTTGCACATCGTCTCGCTCAAAGACTATCCCCCACCGCGAGGCTTGCGGAACAGTGAGCGTGGCGGCAGCGCAAAGGCCACGTAGGCGTCTCCGGATTTCGTTCCCACCATTCCCTCGCTGCAGGCAAGTCCACAAGCTGCCTCGCGGCCCGGCGGAGACCCGCGCCAGCAGGTCGATGAGCGTCACCACCACCAACAATTCGATCAGAGTCAAGGCGCGCCTTGACGCCCCGCGGGCGCCATGCCTGATTCTCCGTGTCTGAGCATTGAGCAAATCCGGCAGCGGCTGCGTGGCGGTTTCAGGCCGTTTGTTCTTCATCTCTCCGACGGGCGAAAATTCGAGGTGCCTCATCCCGAGTTCATCCTGGTAACCGGTCACAGCGTGGCGGTGGCCAACGAGCGCGGGTTGGTCGAAATTTTGGATCCCGTGCGCATCGTCTCCATCGGGGAATTGGAGTGCTCCGAGGATCGGCCCCAAAGCTAGCGCGGCAGCGCAAAGGCCACATAGGCGTCTCCGGATTTCGTTCCCATCTTCCCCCCGCCGCAGGCAATGACCACGAACTGCCGCCCGTCAACCTCATACGTGGCCGGAGTGGCATAGCCTCCGGCCGGCAGTTTGGCCTGCCAAAGCAGGCGTCCCGTCCGACGATCGAACGCGCGAAACATTTCGTCCTTGGTGGCCGCAATAAAGACCAGGCCACCAGCGGTGACGATCGGACCGCCGTAGTTTTCGGCGCCGGTGGGTGGCAGGCCGCGCGCGGTCAGCTCGGGAAACTCCCCCAACGGCACGCGCCAGCGGTATTCCCCGGTGTTGAGGTCAATCGCGTTGAGGGTGCCCCAGGGCGGTTTGACCGCCGGATACCCCTCCGGGTCCAACCAACGATTGTAGCCGGTGATGGTGTAGGGGATCACTCCCAGCGCATCGCCGGTGTCCTCCGCAGCCGCGCCGCTGGCCTCGTTGCGCGGATCGGCGGGCGCGTCCGGATTCAACACGTAATCCGTCACCGCGGCCTTCTGGCGGGGCGAGAGGAAGGCGAAGGACGGCATCACCCCCTTGCCGGTCTCCAGCAGCTTGATGATGTCCTCGGATTTGAGCTTCTGGTTGATGCCCACCAACGAGGGTACGTTTTGCACCGCGTTGCCCGTGCGGTCCAGGCCGTGACAGGCCGCACAAATTTGGGTGTAAAGCGCGCGTCCGCTCGCCGCCACGCCGGGGGCTTCCTGACCGGTCTCGACCATGTTCAGGACCCAGGCCATTTCGTTGGCATTCACATACAACACCCCTTCCGGATCCACCGCCGCTCCGCCCCATTCCGCGCCGCCATCGAATCCGGGAAAAATGATCGTGCCCTCGCGGCTGGGCGGCAGAAACGGCACGTGTGGGCGGAGCTTCACGAATCGCTCCAACACCGCCCGGTGCGCCTCCGGGGTGCGGTCGGTGATCTCGTTCCAGGTGAGCAGTTGCCGCGCAAACGGCTCGGGCTTGAGCGGGAACGGTTGAGTGGGCCAGGCGGCCTCCCCCTGCAGATCACTGGGCGGCACAGGCCGTTCCTCGATCGGAAACAAGGGCTCACCCGTGACGCGGTCGAAGACGAATACGTGGCCGGATTTGGTCACCTGGGCCACGGCGTCCACTCGCTTTCCGCCGCGGCGGACGGTGACCAAATTCGGTGGGGCGGGCAGGTCGCGATCCCACAGGTCGTGGTGGACGAATTGGAAATGCCAGAGCCGCCGGCCGGTGCGGGCATCCAGGGCCAGCAGACAGTTGGCGAAGAGATTTTGCCCGTGGCGGTTGCCGCCCCAAAAGTCGAAGGCCGCCGAGCCGGTGGGCACATACACAATGCCCCGGGCGCGGTCCACGGCCATGCCGGCCCAACAGTTGGCCCCCCCAATGTATTTCCAGGCATCCGGCGGCCAGGTCTCGTAACCGGGTTCGCCGGGGTGAGGAATGGTGTGGAATCGCCACACCATCCGGCCGGTGCGGATGTCGTAGGCGCGGATGTGCCCCGGAGCGGCCGGCGCCGGGCCTTCGCCCACGCGCAGCGGCAGAAACAACAGATTTTCAAAGACCGCTCCCGGCGTGTTCGCCAGCACGGTCAACCGGCTCACGTCCCGGCCCAGCCCTTCCTTGATGTCCACCCGGCCGCCCCGGCCAAACGATTCGATGAGTTGGCCGGTGCGGGCGTCCAGCGCGTAAAGGTAGTGATCCGCCGTGAACAGCACGCGCCGGTCCTCGCCCTCGCGCCAGAACACCACGCCGCGGTTGACGCCCAGCACACTGTTGGCGCCGCCAGCGGCGAAGGGGTCGAAACGCCACAATTCGCGACCGGTAGCCGCGTCAAGCGCCAACAGTTTCAACCCGGGCGACGTCCCGTAGAGCACGCCGTCCACGATGAGCGGATTGCACTGAATCTGGGACAGATTGTCCGCGCGCGCGTCCCCGCTCCGGTAAATCCAGGCCACCTCGAGGCGGTGGACATTCCGCCGGTTGATCTGGCGCAGAGTCGAATACTGCGAACTGGCGGCATCCCCCAGGTAGGTGTCCCAGTTGCGGCCCGCACCGGCCCAACTCGCAAACCCAAGCACCGTCGCCGAAAATCCGCCAAGCAAGCGGCAAAGCTGGCGACGCTTGGCAAGCCTTTTTCGGAGCACGTGACCCGTGACGCAGATTTTCCAGCGTCGGGTTGAAAACATCCGTAAGATTTGCACGCCGGCAGTGTAGCGGAGCGGTGCGCGGCGGCCAGTCAGGTCAATCACCGAGCGGATGCGCCCCCCGAGCAACAAACCGCTTGTCGCGCATTGTCCGGCGCACATCCGCTGGCCGGGGAAAATCCGGTTGCTCTTTGGTTCGTGGTTCGTGGTTCGTCGTTCTTGGTTTTCGCCGTTGGGGCTCGACTTTTGGATTTGGACACTCCGGGAGGGAAGAGATTCCCATCGAACCCGCCAATCCATCGCCGCTCGGGCGGGACGGGTGCGCGCGGGGTTGGCGGCGGCGCGTTCGCAGAACGCACCCTACCGACCATGGAGCAATCCATCGTTGGCAGGGCGGGCTGTCCCAGCCCGCCGCCGGCCCCAGCCCGGCAGGCAAGGGCGCGAAGGGTGACGCACGCAATTCTCCGGGCGGTTGGAAGTCGCCCTCCACGGCAGCCAGGATGGCTGCCGCTCCCGTAGCGGCAGGCATCCCAGCCTGCCGTAGAGCCGGGCTTCCAGCCCGGCGGATGGCGGCGCGCAGACCCCGCGGATGACGCGGAACGGAAGGCGGCACGTTCGGAGAATGCGCCCTACCACGCTTGAGGCAATCCGTCGCCGTTAGGGCGGGCTGTCCCAGCCCGCCGCCGGCCCTTGCCGGGCAGACGCGATGAAGCGATGGGAGGGATTCTGGGCGGCTCAAATTGTGCTCTCCTCGAAGTCGGGATGGCTGCCGCCTCCGCCTGCGGCGCCGTCGTCTCGATTTGAGGCCGGTCCGGCTTGACCTCGCCGGCCACGGTCGGTCCACAATGCGCCCATGCACACTTTGATTCGACATCTGCTTCATGGTCTGGCGCTCGCGGCTTTGGCCGGAACTGTGCTCGCCCAAAACCCCGTTCCCAATCCCTCTTTTGAGCAGTCTGAGGGCCGGCGTCCGCGCGGCTGGCGCACCCAAACCTGGGCCGGCGAGGGCGCCTTTGCGCACGCCAATGTCGGACGCACCGGCAACCGCAGCGTGGAGCTAGCCTCCGAACGCGGCGCGGACATTGCCTGGACCGCCAACGTGTCGGTGGAACCGTTCGCCCGCTATCGGCTCTCAGGGTGGATCAAGACCGAGGACGTCACCCCCCGGGGCAACGCCCGTGGCGCGCTGCTGAACCTGCACAATCTGCAGGGCGTGGCCACCGCCGCGGTCACCGGGACCACGGACTGGACCCGCGTGGAGACGGAATTCGAGACCGGAGACCACACCAGCGTGCAACTCAACTGTCTCTTCGGGGGATGGGGTCAGGCGACTGGCCGCGCGTGGTTCGACGACATCAGCTTGGAAAAACTGGCCCAGTACGAGCCGCCCGCCCCGCGCATCACCGTGGATGCCTCGAAGGTCGGAGAACCGCTCTCCGACCTGGTGTACGGCCAGTTCATCGAGCACCTGGGCCGTTGCATTTACGGCGGCATCTGGGCGGAGATGCTCGAGGACCGAAAGTTCCACTACCCGATCAAGCCTCAATACGCGCCGTACACCTCGCTGCGCAACACGCCATATCCGGTGATCGGCGCCTCGCCGTGGCAGATCACCGGCGCGCCGGACGGCGTCACCATGAGCACCAATCGGCCGTTTGTGGGCCGGCACAGCCCGCGTGTGCAGGCCGGCAGCGGACTGCGGCAGTTGGACCTGGGAGTCACCGAGGGCAAGGGCTACACCGGCTACGTGTGGTTGAAGGCCGACCCGGCCGCAGGAGGCGATGCGCGCGTGACCCTGGCCTGGGGCGATGAGCAGGGCGAGCGCGATTCGCAAACCCTTTGGGGCATCGGCTCCGAGTACCAGCGGTATCCGTTTGCGTTCACCGCCCCGACCACCACCGACAAAGCGTGGGTGGAATTGCGGGTGGACCAGGGCGCGGTGTTCGTGGGGACAGCCTCGTTGATGCCCGCGGACAACGTCGAGGGCATGCGCGCAGACACCCTGGCGTTGCTGCGCGAACTCAAGGCGCCCATTTACCGCTGGCCCGGCGGCAACTTCGTCAGCGGCTACGACTGGCGCGACGGTATCGGCGACCGCGACCGCCGCCCGCCGCGCACCAACCCTGCCTGGACCGGCGTGGAGCACAACGACTTTGGGATGCACGAGTTCATCCGCTTCTGCGAGCTGGTGGGGGCCGAACCGCTGATCACCGTCAACACCGGCTTTGGCGACGCTTATTCGGCCGCCGCTCAAGTCGAATATTGCAACGGCGCTGCCGACACCTACTGGGGGGCCCGGCGCGCCCGCAACGGTTCGCCCCGCCCGTTTGGAGTGAAGTACTGGTGCGTGGGCAACGAAATGTGGGGCGAATGGCAGCTCGGCTACATGCGCCTTGAGCACTACATCCTCAAGCAGAACTGGGTGGTGGACAAAATGCGCGAAGTGGACCCCGGCATCTTCACCATCGCCTCCGGCAATGCCGGTCCCTGGAGCATGGGCCTGCTACGCAGTTGCGCCGACCACATGGAGGCCATTGCCGAACATTTTTACTGTCAGGAACGTCCCGGCCTGATGGCCCACGTGCGGCAGATTCCGGACAATATCCGTTCCAAGGCGGATTTCCACCGCCGCGCGCGGACCGAGCTGCCGCATCTGCGAGGTCGGGACATCCGCATCGCCATGACCGAGTGGAACTACTGGTACGGGCCGCACCTCTTCGGCGAACTGGGCACCCGGTACTTCCTCAAGGACGCCCTGGGCATCGCCGCCGGGCTCCACGAATACGCCCGCCAGAGCGACCTCATCCACTCGGCGTTTTATGCGCAGACGGTCAACGTCATCGGCGCCATCAAGACCAGCCGGCGCAACGCGGCCTTCGAGACGACCGGCTTGGTGCTCAAGCTCTACCGCCACCACTTCGGCGGGCTGCCCGTGGCAACACATACCGAGGGACTGATTGATGCTCAAGCCGCCTGGACCAAGGATCGGAAGACGCTCACGATTGGCGTGGTCAACGCCAGCCTGCAAGAACAGCAAATCCCGCTCGCGCTCACCGGCGCCCGCTTGACCGGCTCCGGCCGCCGCTGGCAGATCGCCGGCACGGACCCGCAGGCCTATAACGATCCGGATCAGCCGCCGCGCGTGGTCATCGAGGAACAGGCGGTAACGCCCGGCCCAACGCTCATCGTGGCGCCGTGCAGCGTGACGGTCTTTGCCTTCCCTGCCGAGTAAGCCGATTACGCGAATATCCGCGGGCGCGACTGGCTGCCCAGCCTGCCGCAGAGCCGGGCTCCCACCTCGGCGGATTGCAGCCCGCAGACGACGCAGTAAGGAAGGCGGCGCGTTCGGAGAGCGCGCCCTGCCGGGCTTGGGGAAGTCCGTTGCCGGTAGGGCGGGCTGTCCAAGCCCGCCGAATTTGTCGGGGAGCGCAACCGTCCGGTTGCCGGCTTCGGCGTCCCGCCGAAGCCCCTTGTGCAGGGGTGGCGCGCTCAGAGCGCGCGTCTTACCGGATGACCCAATGCTCTGCGCTTTCCTGGGCCGCTCGATCCTTGCGCCAGCACCTTGGACTGCGCCGGCTGGGCGGCGCTTTCTGAAAGCGGCAACAAGCTGCCGCACTCCAAACGCTCCGCGTTGTCGGGCCACTCGCCCCCTTGCGCGGCCGCACGGATGGCGGCCGAAACGGTAGCGGCAGGCTTCCCAACCTGCTGTGGAGCCGGGCCTCCAGCCCGGAGGCTTGCGACCCGCTGACCAAGCAGACAACGCGGAAAAATCCACCGTCGGCGCGCTCGGAGAGCGCGCCCTACCGGGCTTGGGGAAGTCCATTATTGGTAAGGCGGGCTGTCCTAAGCCGCTGCGGGCGGGAAGGGCGGCGCGTTCGGAAAACGCGTCCTACCGTCCGTCGCTCGTTCACCAACCATCCCCTCCCCCGTCCCGCTTTCCCTCCTTGCCATCGGGCCGGCTTTCGGGTCTAAGGCGCGGGTGCCAGATTGGTTGGCCATCGTGCTGCTCGGGATCATCGAGGGAATCACCGAGTTTTTGCCCGTTTCTTCGACCGGACATCTGTTGCTGGCTCAGCACTGGCTGCCCCGGCAAAGCGACCTGTTCAACGTCTTCATCCAGTGCGGCGCGGTGGTGGCGGTGATCCCGCTGTTTCCCGAGCGCTGGCGGAAGGTGTTGCGCAGTCATTGCGATCCGTCCGCGCGGGCGTACACGCTGAAACTGCTGCTGGCGTTCGCGATCACCGGCGTCGGCGGGGTGATCCTGGACCGGTTGGGCTTCAAACTGCCCGAGCAGGCCCTGCCCGTGGCGACGGCCCTGATCCTCGGCGGGGTGTTGTTTCTGGCGGCGGAATATGGCCTGGCCGGTCGGCCCCGGAGCGAGGAGGTCACCTGGACCATCGCGGTGGCGGTCGGGTTGGGACAGTTGGTGGCAGCGGTGTTTCCGGGCACCTCGCGGTCCGGAGCCACGATTCTGCTGATGCTGGCGCTGGGTTTGAGCCGGCCCGCGGCGACGGAGTTTTCGTTCATAGTGGGCATTCCCACCATGTTGGCGGCTGGCGGGCTGAAGATTTTCAAGGCGCTGTGGCGCCCGCCGTTGGACGGACCGCAGGAGGACTGGGCCCTGCTGGCGCTGGGTACCGGGGTGTCGGCAGTGGTTTCGTTTCTGGCCGTGAAGTGGCTGCTGGGATTTGTGCGCACGCACACGTTCAAGGGCTTCGGGTGGTACCGCATCGTTCTGGGCGGGGTGATCCTGGTGTGGTGCTGGCGCTGAGCGCGGGAGAGCCCGCGGACCACGCGGAAGACGCAGAAGGGGGCACGGCGCTTTCCAATAGCGGCAGCAAGCTGCCGCACTCCAAACGCTCCGCGTTTTTCGAGGCCGTTCGATCTCCCTCGTCCGTCGGGCTGGCTGCTGCAACCGTAGCAGCAGGCTTCCTGCCTGCCGTGGAGCCGGGCTTCCAGCCCGGCGGATGGCAGCGCGCAGACCCGGCGGATGACGCGGAACGGAAGGCGGCGCGTTCGGAGAGCGCGCCCTACCAGGCTTGAGGCAATCCGTCGCCGGTAGGGCGGGTTGTCCCGGCCCGCCGCCGCAAGGGGCTACATCAGGCCTTTTTGCCGCTGGAGTACGGCAGCGATGAAGCCGCGGAACAGGGGATGAGCGGCGTCGGGCTTGCTCAGAAACTCGGGATGAAACTGGCAGGCCATGAAGAAGGGGTGTTCGGCCAGCTCGATCAGTTCCACCAGTTCGCCATGATGCGAGGTGCCGCTGAAGACCATGCCTGCCTGTTCGAAGGCCGCGCGGTAGGCGTTGTTGAATTCGTAGCGGTGTCGGTGCCGTTCGCGGACGGAGAAAGCGCCGTAGAGTCGCGCCGCCCGCGAGCCGACACGCAGTTCGACCTCTTGCGCGCCCAGACGCATGCTGCCCCCCAGGCCGGAGATGCCTTTCTGCTCTTCCATGAGAGCGATGACCGGGTGAGGCGTGGCCCGGTCGAACTCGGTGGAATGGGCGCCGGCCAGGCCCAGCACGTGGCGGGCGAACTCGATGCTGGCCACCTGCATACCCAGACACAGGCCCAGGTAGGGCACGCGATGCTCGCGGGCGTAGCGGGCAGCGGCGATCTTGCCCTCAACCCCGCGGTCGCCGAAGCCCCCCGGAACCAGGATGCCCCCCAGGCCCTTGAGGAGCCGATCGGCGCCGTCTTTTTCGATCTGTTCGGCTTCGATGCGCTCGACCTCGACGCCGCAATCGTTGGCCACGCCGCCGTGGGTGATGGCCTCGTACACGGATTTGTAGGCGTCGGGCAGGCCGGTGTATTTGCCCACCAGGCCGATACGCACGCGGTGTTGGGGGGCGATGAGCCGGCGCAGGATGTCCTGCCAGTGGCTCATGTCCGCGGGTGACGTGTTCAGGTGGAGGAACTGACAGACCAGGTCGTCCATGCCCTCGCGCTGGAGCATGAGCGGCACTTCGTAAATGGAGTGCTCGACGTCGCGTTCCTCGATGACGGCCTCGTAGGGCACGTTACAGAAGAGGCTGATCTTCTGACGCACGTCTTTGGCCAGGGGACGGTCGCACCGGCAGACCAGAATGCGGGGAGCGATGCCGATTTCGCGCAGCTTGGCCACGGATTGCTGGGTGGGCTTGGTTTTGAGTTCGCCCGCGGCGCGGATGTACGGCACGTAGGTGACGTGGATGAACAGGGCGTCGCGCGGGCCCTGTTCGAGGGCGAATTCGCGGATGGCCTCCAAGAAGGGCAACCCCTCGATGTCGCCGGTGGTGCCGCCGATTTCGGTGATGAGCACGTCCGCCCGGCTGGCTCCGGCCACCTCACGGATCCGCTGCTGGATTTCATCGGTGACGTGGGGGATGACCTGGACGGTTTTGCCGAGGTACCCGCCGGCGCGTTCGCGTTCAAGGACGTTCAGATACACGCGGCCGCTGGTGAGGTTGTTCAGGCGGGTGAGCTGGACACGGGTGAAACGCTCGTAGTGGCCGAGGTCCAGGTCAGTCTCCGTGCCGTCATCCAGCACGTACACCTCCCCGTGCTGGTAGGGGTTCATGGTGCCCGGGTCCACATTGAGGTAGGGATCGAATTTTTGCAGGGCGATCTTCAGGCCGCGGTTTTCCAGTAATGTGCCCAAGGAAGCGGCGGTGAGTCCCTTGCCGAGGGAACTGACCACGCCGCCCGTGACGAAGATGTACTTCACGAGCCGCCAGCCTAAGGCTCGCCGCGCGTTTGGCAATGCGGCGGTGCAGGGAGAAACGTGAAAGGTGAAGGGTGAAAGGGACGCCGGGCCATGGGGGCAGCCTTCGCTGATCCTCAATCACCCTTCACGTTTAACCCAGCCCTCCTCACCCGCCCCTGCAATCAACCGGGCAATGGCCAGCGCGTTCCACACGGCCTTGGGCACAAAGGACGAGATGGCCACGTATTCCGGCAGCTTCGAGCCGTCGGGGCTGCGCTCGGAGCAATGATCGTTTTCGCCCCAGGGCCCCAGGCCATCGAGAGTGGGCACCACCTCCCAGAGCAGGTTGCCATCGCTGAGGCCGCCTCGCAGTTGAGGTTCGGCGGCGATGCCCAACTCCGCCCCCACGGCCTGCCAGTGGGTGAAGAGCCGGTCCGACCCCGCATTGCGGAGCCAGGGGCGCGTCTCGGACAGGATTTCCGCCGTGACCTGGCAGGGAAATTGGTCTTCCGGACTGCGGATATCGCCCGGCCCGTTCAAGGCCAGCAGGCGGGCGGAGGCCTCGGCATACACGGCGGGATCATAGGCGCGAAATTCCCCCTCGGCCACCGCCTCATCCGGAACCCGGTTGGTCACCGTGCCACCGCGGATCGTGCCCACGTTGAAGGTGAGTCCCCGCGCGTAATCGGTGAGCCGGGCCACCTGCGGGAGCAGCAGAGCCAGTTGCACGATGGCGTTGGCGCCGTGCGGGTGCCGCGCGCCGGCGTGGGCCCCGCGTCCGGAAACGCGTAGGCGCCAGGCGGCCCGGCCTTTGCGGGCCACAACCAGCCGCGGGTGTCCATCAGCTCGGCCCTCCGCCTCGAAGACCAGAGCGGCCAGGGTCTCCGGTCCGAGACGCCCCCGGCACACGGCCCCGAAGTCAGGAGAAAAAGCCTCTTCAGCCGCGTTCCAAAACAGCCTCCAGGTCACCTGTTCAAAAAGTTCCGGCGTCAGGGCCTGCAGGGCATCGAGCACCAGCCACATCATCACCGTGCCACCCTTGATGTCATGCGTGCCCGGCCCGTAAATGCGATCGCCCTCCTGTTGCCAGCGGAAGTGATGGCGCTCCTCCTCCTCGGGCGGGAAGACCGTGTCCAGATGCGAAATCAGCGCCAGACTTGCCGGCCCGCTGCCGGGGCGGGTTAACACCAGGTGATCGCCCCAATCCGGACAGGAGGCAGGCACCCATTCAGCAGCGAACCCCCAAGGGGCAAAGGCTTCGGCAGTGAGACGCCCCACGCGGTTCACGCCGGCACGATTGCCGGTGAAGCTGTTGACGCTCACGAGGGTGTGCAACAAATCCAATCCCGCCGGCAGGCGGGCTTCCACGCGCCGACGCAGCATGTCGGCCTCGGGAATCGTGTGTTCGTTCACACGAGCAGGGTAGGCGAAGGTTCGGAGTGAACGCCAGCCGGGAGGCAGCCGCGGGTCCCTCGTATTATTGCGTGAACTCTGTCGAGCTAGCGGCGGATGGAAAACGGCGACCGGGACAGCCCGCCCTACTGGTGATGGGGAGGATCCAGTAGGGCGCGCTCTCCGAGCGCGCCGAGTTGATTGCCCAGAACTGGTAGGTAGGGCGCGTTCTCCGAACGCGCCGCCTCCATCCAGGGGCTTCGGCGGGACGCCGAGCCGGCAACCGGGATGGGTACGCTCCCAGAAAATCCGTCGGGCTGGAAGCCCGGCTCTACGGCAGGTTGGGAAGCCTGCCGCTACGGTCGCAGCAGTCATCCTGGCAGCCGTGGAGGGAGGCTTCCAGTCGCCCGGAGAATTGCATGCGTCAGCCTTCGCGACCTTGCCTGCCGGCTGAGCCCGGCGGCGGACCGGTAAACCGCCGCTTGAAAGTTCGGCGACTATTGCGTGAACTGGGCCGTAGCCAGCAAAGTGCCCACTCCTGCCGGGACAGTCACGGTGATCGTGGCTGTGCCGTTTTGGAGATTGGCCGGGCCGGCGTTGATAACCGAGTTGGCCGTTGTTACGCGCAGGTTGACCGGCGTGCCGTCTGGAATGCCCACGCCGTTGACCACCACGTTGACCGGCCCGGCGTCGCTGAAGACCACGTCCGGGGTGATGGGACTGCCGGTGGGCGGCTGGACGACGTTCACACCATCCACGCTGACGATGGTCAGCGTGCCCACCTGATTGAGTTCGCCGCTGGCGGCGGGCAGGCCGACAACAGCGACCGGGTTCTGGCCGCCGGTGAGGGACCGCACGTAGGCTTCCACCCGGATGCGGCCGTTGGGATTGTTGTTCTGGCCGCCGAAGGCTTCGAGGCTGCCGGGGCCGGTGACACGGTCGGCCCGGAGCAGGATGGCGCCGCCGGAGCCGCGGCCGCCATAGCTGGCGTTGCTCCATTCGATGTGGCCGCCGTTGGCGCGGATGACGCCGTTGAGGATGATGTCCTGGGAGGAGGCGATCATGATGGCGCCGCCGCCGCCGCCGCCGTTGCCGCCGTTCCAGACATCGGAAGAGGAGCCGCCGCCGCCGGAGCCGCCCACAAGCGGTTGCAGAAAGGCGTTGCCATAGACCCCGGCGTACTCGCCTTGTTTGCCGTCGCGCAGGTTTTGCGGACTGGTTTGTTGAGCGGTACCGGGCTCGCCCCCGCCGGGACCCTGGCCGGGCTGGCCGACGTACGAAGCCGAGGCGTTGAAGCTGATGCCGCCACGGCCGCCGTCAAAGCCGCCGGGACCGCCTTTGGCGGGCACGCCCGGCGGCAGGCTGTTCGAACCGAATTCACCGCTGACGTCAACGGCTCCGTTGATGACCACAACCTCGGTGGCGAGCCAGCGGACGGGGGTGTTTTGGGCATTCTTGCGGAACGCCACGGTGACGCCGCCGGGAATGTTGATGCTGGTGAAGTTCCAGATGCCGTTGGCCCGGCCGGTCATGTCAAATTCCTGCCTCTTGCCGCTGTGGAAGGCCCAGTCGGTGCCATTCCAGAACCAGGTGTCCGCATCGTAGTTGTCCACGCCCGCGGCGTCGCCGCCATGGAACAGGATGCGCTGGCCTTTGCTGTCCCAGACCAGGGCGTGGTACTGGTGGCCGACCGGCTGGGTGGCCGGGCTCTTCTGCGTCCACGCCGTGCCGTTCCACGTCCACGTGTCCCGGATATTGCTACCGCTGAACATCACGACTTCCTGCCGGACGGGATCGTAGGCCAGGGCGGGGAAGTTGCGGGCCTGGGGCACGATGGGCGGCGAGACCTGCGCCCAGTTGTTGCCATCCCAAAGCCAGGTCTGCCCATGATTGCCGAACAAGACAACCCGCTGCCGCGCCTCGTCGTACACCATGGCGCTGCTGCCGGTGGCGGGGGGCTTGGTCAACGGCGCGGCCTGGGTCCAGTTGGTGCCGTCCCAGAGCCACGTCTCGTCGCCGCCGCCGTTGCCGGAGAAGACGACGACCCGCTGCCGGGCGGCGTCGTAGGCCATGCAGTGCCAGTCGCGCGGCGAGGGCGAGGCCGCGGGTGTTTTCTGGGTCCAGTTGGTGCCGTTCCAGGTCCACGTTTCGTTCAGACGTCCGGTGTTGCGCGTGCCGCCAAAGAGCACGATTTCCTGGCGCGCGGCATCCCAGACCATCTTGTGGCCCCAGCGGTCAATGGGGCTGGTGGCCGGGAACTTTCGTTTCCAATGCACGCCGTCAAAGACCCAGGTGTCGTTCAGGCCGCCGTTGAGGTAGCCGCCGAACAGGACCACCTCTTGGCGGACGGGGTCGTAGGCCATGGCGTGCGAGTTACGCCCGCCCACGGGGATTTCGCGGAAGGTGAGCGGCCCGTCGGCGCCCGTTGAGCCGCTGCTGAACGGCAGGTCCGGGTCCACGGCCAGCGCAGTCCAGGGCCCGGCGGCCACACACACGGCGGCCAGCAGGCCGGGTCGGATGAGGTTTCGGAGTTGGATCTTCATAGGCTATCGGGTTGTTGCGGAATTCGGATCAGAGCGGTCATTGGTTGTGGTAGCTGACCACCGGCGAGGGCAGGAAGACCGGGCCGGAATACGGAGTCGGCACGGAGTTGAGGTAACTCACGGCCGGGGATTGCACCTGCAGCACGGTATTCGGCGGCGGCGCGTCGGGAACCGCATTCAGGTAGCTCACGTGCGGTGAGGCCACCGTCAGCGACGTGCCGGCCGGAACCGTGCCGGCCAGGGCGTTGAGATAGCTGGCGGGCAACGAGGCGATCTGCAGCGGCGTGCCGGCGGGCGCGCCCTGCGGCAGGGCGTTCAGGAACGACGCGGCCGGGGAGTTGACGCGCACCCTCGGCGTGGAGGCGGGGTCGGCCACATTCGTGCCGTCGGCCGCTTCACCATTGTCGTCCCAACCGTCACCGTCGGAATCGGGATTGCGCGGGCTGCCGCCGGTCTGCCATTCGCGGAAGTTGGACAGGCCGTCATTGTCGCTGTCCTCGAGATCGTCGTTCGTGGCGTTGCCGTCGGAGTCCGCCAGGCGCGGATCGAGGCTGAAGACCAGTTCCCAGGCGTTGGGCAGGCGGTCGCGGTCCGGGTCTTCCTGGCCGTCGAGCACGCCGTTGCCGTTGGTGTCCGGGTTGTTGGGATTGTACCCCAGGAGGGCTTCCACGTTGTCCGGCACGCCGTCGTTGTCGGTGTCTGTCTGGCCGAGCACCCAGAAGCGCCAGGTGACCGGCTCGGGCAGTGGATTGCCGGCCAGGTCGGCCAAGGGTGGGAGCACCTGGACGATATACAGCCCCGGGTCGAGCGCGGCGGGGAAAGCAAGGAACACAGCCTGGATGCTGCCGCGGTAATCCAGCGTTCCGCCCGGCACCAGGGCGTCATCCGCCGTGCCGACCACGCCGTCGGATCCGGCGGAGACCAGCCGGAACGTGCTCGCGGTGATGCTGGTCTCGCGCAGGGCCTCGCCGAAATAAGCGGCCACGGTGTCCGTGGAGCCCACGATGGCCCCCGCGGCCGGGAAGCGGCGGATCACTCGCGGCGGGGTGGCGTCTGGCACCAACTGCACGGTGTATTCGGAGGACCAGGCAAAGTTGCCGCCGGTGTCCACCGCCCGGGCGCGCAGCAGGAAGGATTGCCGCGTGTCCGTGCGCACCGGGGTGACGAAGGTCTGGCTGAAGGGGAAATTCCCGTCCGTACCGATGCGCACGCCGTCCACGTAAAACTCCACCCGCGCCACCTGGACATCATCGGTGACCAGCGCGGTGACCTCGACCAGTTTGCCTTCCTCGGCTTGGGGCGGATCGAGCGGGAAGTCCGCCATTAGGTTGATGCCAGGCGGTTGGCTGCCGGCGTCGTAAGGCAGGTGGTTGACCACCTGCAGGCCCGCCTCGCCGTCGGCCACGTATGCCAGACCGTTGTAGAGCGAGACCGCGTGGGCGATACCGGGGGTCTGGAAGGTGGTCCGGAAGCGGGTCGTGTTGGCGGGGTCGGACACGTCGTACACCGAGACGTGATGCGTGCCGTCGTTGCGAGGGTTGACCCCCACGGCGGCGATGCCCAGCCCGGTGCCGTTGTCCACGATGTGTTTGAAGGAGTTGACTGTGCCGTCCCGGGCCCGGCCCACGCGCTGCAGGTTGGCGGGGTCGCGGATGTCAATCACGTCATAGCCCGGGTAGCAGGTGACCAAGGCATGGGTGGTGCCGAGGAAGAGGCGCCGCCGCTGGGTAATGCCCTCGGGGAAGAAGTCCAGGTTCAGCGTGCCCAGCGGCCCCTCGCCCAGGGCGAGCAACGAGTACGCGCGGAAGCGGCTGCGGTCGGCCAGGAAGAGCAGGTCGCCGCGCACGGCCACGTCGGTGAGTTGGCCGGTGACGTTCACTCGTTCCAACACCGTGCCGGTGTAGGTGTCCACGGCGACCAGCCAGCCGTTGTCCAGGGCCGCGTAGGCCACGCCACCGCGCAGCGCCACCGCCGTGGCGTTGCCGCCCAGGTTGATCTGGTGGGTGATGCGACCGTTGGACGGCAGTTCCAGGTCAACCACCGTGAGTCCGGCCGGACCGTCTGCCACGGCTACGCGGAGCACATCACGGGAGGTGGGCTGCCCCAACACCGCCACCGAACGGGCCACACCGGGGGTGTCCACCTGGGCAATCAGCGTGGGGGTGAAGCCGTTGCGGATGTCGAAGATGGCCACGCCGGCCTGGCCATCCGCCACCACCGCGTAATCATTGCGCGCCACCACGTCCACAGCGCTGCCGGGCGTGTCCCCGGCGGCGATCACGCCGGTGGCGACGGGCAGGCCGTCCAGCGGGTTAGTGCCGGCCCGGACTTCTTCGCCGTCGGGAACCCCATCGCCGTCGGTGTCGGCCTTGTTTTTGTTGGAGCCCATGACCAGTTCTGCCGCATCGCCCAAGCCGTCGCTGTCGGTGTCGGCCGAGGTGTCCCGGCGCATGATGACCGCCGGGAGGAGGAAGTTCTGGCCGGCGGGTGCGCTGATCCAATCGGCCGTGCCGATGCGCCGTGTGGCCGGGTGAAACACCCACTGCCGGTAGCGGGTGTTGGGCGCCATGATGAGTAGTTCGTGTCCCTCGCCGTTGCGGCCGGTGACCCCGCGCTGCTCGATCTCGCCGGTCTCCAGGTTCATGAGCGCGAAATAATGCAGTCCCAGGGAGAAGGGGCGCGTGCGTGTGTCCGGACGCAGGGGGTCGGTGCCGTCCAGGGTTTCACGAAAATCGGAACGGCCATCGCCGTCGGTGTCAGTAGCGCGGGGATCGGTGCCCATTTCGTATTCGGTGAGGTTCCGCAGGCCGTCCCGATCGGCGTCCTGGAGGGCGTCGCTCGGATCATTGGGATTGAGGCCGTGGCGGATTTCCCATGCGTCCGGCATCCCGTCACCGTCGCTGTCCCGAGCGGTGGGCACGCGGAAATGAATGGCGCCAAACACCGGGTGGCCATCCACGCCGGCGGCATGGCTGACGGTCAGTTGAGCGACCCCGCCGGCGAGCGCGGTGACCAGGCCCTGCGGCCCCACCGTAATCACGGAGGGCTGGGCGCTGGCGTAAAGCGTGCCCGGGCTGCGGGTGAGGTCCACTTCCGTTCCATCGTCATACAACCCGAGGACCTGCAGTTGCGCGGTCTGGCCCGGGCGCAACAGCGTGGCCGGGGCATTGACCTCCAGCCCGATCAACAACGGTCCGGCGGGCCCGGCCGGTCCGGGGCGCTGAGCGGGAGACCTGCTTACGCAAGGGTCCCAACCTTGAGCCGCGGCATGGTTGAAAATTTGGTCAATGCGGACGTCAAGCACGGCCTGACCGGCCTGGTACGCGCCATCGTTCCGGGCGCCGTCGTGTCCCACATTGAAGGCGCTGACGCCCTGTACGAACTGGTTGTGCAACGCCGTCTGATGCTGCGCCACCCGGGCCCGTAGGATCAGCTCGGCTTCGGCGGGATCGCGGTCGCAGGGCACCGATTCCGCCTCGATGGCAGCCTCAATGTTCTGCCAAAGCGGATTCAAAATCCCCGGCCAGTCCACGTCGCGGTGATGGATTTCATGGGCAAGGCTGGCGGCCCGCAAGTGCCAGGAACCCCGCCCGCGCCCCAGATAGCCCGACATTTCTACGATGATGTCGCAATAGTTGTTGGAGTTGACATTGACGCCGATGACCGGCTCGGTGCTGACAAAACCGCTGTTGGTGCTGGTGTTGATGGCGCCGCGCCAAACCAGCCGGGTGACCCGGAATTTCCAGCTCGAAGACCCGCTGTCGTAGCAGATGCCGCCCTCGATCTCGAAGCCGCGATGGCGGGTGTAATTGCCACCGGGATCGGCGTCGTTGTTGGTAATCGGCCAGTCGCTTTGATCCACCGGACCAGGCGCGTTCGGACCGCAAGCAGGTCCGGCGTCTTTGCACGGATCTTCATCGCCATCCCCATCACCGTCCCCATCGCCATCACCATCACCGTCCCCATCGCCGTCCCCATCACCGTCGCCATCGCCGTCCCCATCGCCATCACCGTCCCCATCACCGTCCCCATCGCCATCGCCATCGCCATCGCCGTCACCGTCCCCATCACCATCGCCATCTCCGTCACCATCCCCGCCCAAACGGTTGTCGCAGCCGCCGCCTGAACCGGGAGAGGTCCCGTGCCAACCGGGCTGACGCACGCCCACGCCGGGATCGGTCTCGACGAAATTGCCGTCGGCGGTGACGGTCATCGGTCCGCCGAGTTCCCACCGCCCGGTGTCATGGTTAAAACTCCACAAGGCGCTCTTGGCGCCGGGCGGCAGCTTCTTGCCCGTGCGCGGGTCGGGCAGGTTGGGAAAACGAATCGGGGCGGGCCGGTCAAAGTTCATCGGCCCATCGGTCTGGATGGTGATTACCAAGGGCAGGGCCAGGCCGGGAGGCAGCGGCTCCGGCAGGCGATCCGGGGGCACCGGGGCAATGCCCACCTGCCCGCCGCGTGTGCCGTTGTCGGCAAAGAGCGAATTGGCCGGGACCACCACTGCCACGCCCTGCAACCCGGGGTTTTGTTGCAAGACCTCGGGCAGGAACGTAATCGGGGTATCCTCCGTGGCGCTGACCGGACTGAGGGTACCGCGCCGGATCAACGGCAGGAAAATTTCGCCCGTGCCGCCGGCCAAGTTGTCCTCGCGGCCGGGCGCGGCGTCCCAGGCCTTACCGACGAAGGGATAGTAATCCCCGTTGGGCCACTGACTGCCCACGGCGGTGCGGCCGTCCACGTGCACGAAGAACCGTCCGGCCGGCGCGGGTTGGAGCTTGAAGAATCCGGTGGCATCCGTGGTGGTGCGCAGGGTCTCCTCCGCGCCATCCACGGTGATGGTCACCCCGACCAGAGGACGGTTTACAAATTCGCCCGGGCGCCCTCCGGGCTCGGGCTCGGAGGCGAACACCCGGCCGATCACCGCCGTGTTGCCCAGAGGGGCGGCGCTGAAGGTGTCGAAGAAAATGGTGCGCCGCCCGCCCGGGTGTCCGTCGCCATCCACGTCCACCAACCGGCCCAGAGCATCCCGCAGGCTCGTTCCGTCCAAAGTGACCCGAATGCGTGCGCCGGCGGGCAGGTTTTCCAGATAGAACAGCGTGAGGCGACGGCGGTCGGAGGACACTTCAACGCGCCCCAGCAGCCGGCGGCCGCCGAATTCGGCGTAGAGCTGGTCAGGGGTGACCACCGCGTCGGCCGCCAACGGAGCGGTGAGTTCAAACACCGTGTCCCGGCTCACCGAGACACCGTGCGAGCCGTTGGGCGGCGAAGTATTGCTGACGACCGTCAGCGGAACCGGGCCGGTGGCGCGGAGGCGGTAATAGCGGGCCGCCGCCGTCGCGTTGACCAGCACGGTCAATTCCTCGTCCTGTAGGGTGGGTTGAATGCCGCTCGGCAACCACACCGCGCCCGGTCCCACAACCGGCGATTCCTCCAAAACGAAATCCCCCGCCGCCTGCGGCCAGGACAACCGTACCTGGCCGGTCCCCACCGGGCGCACGGCCAGCTCGGGCGACGGTACGCCCTGCGACCTGGCCCACAGAGCCAGTCCGACGGCCAGCGCCGGCGCCCACCAGTAGAAAAGGTTGCGGGTCATCAGATATGCGGCGTGAAGGTCCGTGCCCCAAGCCCCTTGACACTGTCCTGATTGAGGCAGACCCGACCGCGCGACTGATTAAATCCATGACCAATCCGCTTGCGTCAACCTTTTTTCAAAAATATTTTGCAACCTAAAGTTACCCAATGGAACTCTCCCAATCGCTCATCCCCGGTGGGACACGCCGCCGCCGGCCGATGCCGCCCGAAAACGGCCCGTGACGCGCTCCGGACCTGCCCGCGGGCCCTCGGTTGTCCGCGACCGCGCGCGAAGACCGGCCTTCCCGCAGCCGCGTGGCTTTTTCGCCGCGCGGTTGCGACCTCGGCGGACGCTCTTTCAGGGGTTCAGGGTTTAACCAGTTGCAAGAACAACCGCTGGCCGGTCAACGGCACCTGAGCGCGGTAACGTCCCTGAATGAGTTGCGGCTGGTGGGAACTGGGCGTCCAGACCGCGCCGGCGCCCAGGTCGGGTGTTTGCACCAGAATGCAACCGGCGCAGTCCGGCGGCCATTCTACGACCAGGACATTGCCCTCCAGGCGAGCGGCAAGGACCACCAACGGCCCCCGCTGCACAGCGCGGTAAAACCCCCCCGGGCGATCGGGCGGAGCCGGCTCCAGCGGGGTCGCCAGCGCCGCCGGATTGACCAACCGATCCAGCGACCAAACGGCTTCGGGACCAATCGCGGGCGAACGTTCGATGGCGTAGGTTTGCCCCGGTGTGGCCAGCAGCGTGAGTTGGGTCTGGCGATTGGTCAGGGCAATATCTAGCAAGGGTTCAACCCCCACCACAAACACCCGCCCCGGCGCCACGCGGCCCTCGGCCTGCAAACCGTCGGCGCGCGCGCCGGTCAGGTCTTCGCCGCGCAGTACCACAATTTCGGAGTGCTCGTTTGTCCGGGTTTCGAAGCCAAGTTCGGCGGCGACCAGTTGTCCCTGCAGGGAGGCACCCGGCCGGCGTTCCATTTGCACGCGGTATCGGCGGGCGCCCGCGGGCAGCAGGTTGGCGGCGCCGATTTGCGGCGCCAGGTTGGTGAGTCGTAGGCCTCCCAACCGGTCGCTGCTCGCTTCCAACAGAAACTCCAGATGGGTGAGTTCGGCGCCGGTGAGCAGGGAGATCGGAACAAGACCCGCGGTGCCCGGGGTAACGACGGCCCTGCCCAGGGCCACGGAGAAGTCAGCCCGGGTATCGAGCACGTTGACCACGAAGGTCTGCATTGCGCTGAGGGCGGGCTCGCCATCGTCGGTGACGATCACCGTGATGGCGTAGTTGGTGCCGCCCTGATGGTCAGCCGGGCGCCAGCTAAACAGGCCGGTCACCGGGTCAATCTGCGCGCCGGCTGGAGCACCCGGCCCCAGGCTGAAGGTCAGCCGCTGCGGCGGCAGATCGGAATCGCCGGCCTCGCCCTGGATGCTCAGGAGCAACCCCTCACCGATGGTCTGGTTGGGAATCGGCTCCAGAACGGGCGGGCTGTTGGACTCCAGCACCAGGATGCGGAAGGTGCGGCTGACGCTCAACGGCGGCACGCCGCTATCCCGGACGATAAGGGTGACGGTGTTGGTGCTCGGGCCCTGCGGCTCGGCGGTGAGCCAGGTCATCAGCCCGGAGACGGGGTTCAACACCAGGCCCGGGGGCGCGCCGGCGGCCAGCTCGAAGGTGAGCGCGTCACCATCCGGTTCTGCCGCCACGGCGGTGTAAGTGAAGGTTTCCCCCTCGACGAGGGTCTGGTCCGGGATGACGGTCAGTTCGGGCGGGCGGTTTTCTAAAACCACACGGGTTTGGGCCTGCGGTGCGGCCGGGGTGAGCTCGCGGTTGCCCGCGGCATCCACGGCCACGCTGTAGAAGGCATAGGTCTTGCCGCTGGTTCCCTGGAAGACGGCGCTGTTGGCCGGAGTGGCGGTTAACCAGCGCACGAACGGCCCGCCGTCCTCGCTGTAGAAGATGTCGTAGCTGACGAGGCCGCTGCCGCCGGGGTTGTCTTCGCCGGACCAGCGGACGAGAAAAGCGGCGCGATTTTCAGCAGGCAGGGCCTCGACCAGGCTGGTGGGCGGGGTGGTGTCCCGCTCGGGCAGGGTCTCGTAGTACAGGGTGTACTGCCCGGTGCTGTCGTGGTCCAAGAGGTGGAACACGTATTCGGATTGGGGCCGCTTGCCCTGGCCGAGGAAGGTGCGGTCGGTGATCCAGGCGTTGGTCTCGACCAGGATGACCACCTCGTCCGAGCGGCGGACGCCAACGAGCCGGTAGCGGCCGTCGGCGGGGTCGGGCACACGCAGATAGGCCCAGCCGGACGGCAGGTCGGCAGTCAACTGCACCTGGAGATGGCCAGGGTCCACCGCGCCGGTGACCACCGCGTTGGTGACCACGGCCACGTGGTTGGACGAGCCATCGCTGAGCCAGAGCGTATCCGGCAGATCGCGGGCGTCCGGGATGTCATTGACCAGGAAGTCGGGCAGACCGTCGTCGAATCCTCCGGGGGCGCGGACCGGCCGGATCATCTCGTGGATGCGGACGTCGTCAATGAGCGAGAGCCGCGGATTGCCCTGGCCGTCGAGGTGCTCGAAGGTGGCGCTGTAGTTGATGAACAGCCCTTGCAGGGTCGAGGTCATCAACCACCGGGCAATCTTGCGTCCGCCGGGCGGGATGTCGCCAAAGTTGGCGGTTAGCGTGGGCGTCAGGTTCTGCCCGGCTACTTCGGTGGCGATGATCTTGAAGTCAATCAGCAGGCCCTTCTCGTTTTCGACGATCTCCGGCTGGGCCGAGGTGATGCGGAAGTTCCGGGCGGCGCCGGCGCCCCAGTTGTGGACCATGACCGCCAGGTTGAAGGGAATGCTGGGTTCGACCACGTCTGTGAACGGATCGTCCGCATACACGTCGCGTTGGTGGAAGTAGTCCAGCGTCAACCGGGCGGTGGGGTTGACGGTGATGGGCACCGGGGCCAGCGGGATGCTGACGGCCGCGCCGGCGAAGGAATACTCGAACAGGCCGCCCACGTAATACACCGTGGGCTCCTGCGGCGCCGCATCCACCGTGGGCACCAGTATCCACCGCGCGGTGCCCTTGGCTCCGCCGGACACGCGACCGCCGCCCTCCACGTCACTCAAGCCGGTCAGTTCGGGCGCCCGCACACCAAAGAAATCATTGGCCGGACGGCCCTCGGCGTCGGTGATCTGCAGGCGAACGCGGATGTTTTCCATCGCGTTGGGCGTGGCGTTGTCCAGCTCGAGCGTGGCGCGGAAGGCCTCGCGGCTGAGCACGGCCTCCTGGTCGAGCTTGATCCGCACCTTGGCACAGACGCCGCCGGATTCGCCTTCCTGTGCGCGCAACCGGGCGGTCTCGACGATGGCGTTGACCGGGTCGGTAAAGCCGGCCCGCTGCGCCGCCTCCTGATACACGGCCACCTCGGTAATCTTTTGGTGCAGCGCCAGGGCATCTATGAAGTCCGGGTCGGCGTCGGGCGGTGCGTCGGCCGGGCGCAGGATGCCGCGGCTCCAGTTGTCCAGGGAGCGATTCCATCGGGCGAGGAACCGTTCGATTTCCTGCGCGGGCACGCCCGGCGGCTGCTCGCCGCTGAGCAGTTCGGCTCGCTCCGCGTCGGTGACCGGACGGCCGCCGTCGGACGATTCGCTGGCGGCGGACTGAAAGCGTGCCCACCAGTTACCGGTGGCGGCGTTGGCCGCCGGGTTGAGCCAAACGCCGTCGGGAGCGCCGGTCAGAAGATTGAACACGTCCAAGCCGGCCCGGATGCCGCGTCCGAAGTACGCGCCGGGGTCCTCCGTGCCGCCGGGGCTGGAGCTCGACCCGCCGCCGGTGGTGAAGAAGCACCGGACCAGCGAATACAGGCAGGCCGGAATCGAGGCCCCGGGGACCAGGCAGCCGACAATGCCCACTCCGCAATCAATGTAACTCATTACGTCGGAGGGAGACCCACCGATGCCCACACTGCAGTTGAATCCAGTGAAGAAGCAGCCCACGCCGCCGGGCACGCACCCGGCCGCGGCCAGCAGCCAGCACAGGGCGTCGCACATCTGCTGGACATTGATGGACGGGGCGCTGTAGCTGGTACTGTCGCCGCCGCCGCCAC
>FWPU01002760.1_pt1 | contig 46871 bp, 54 predicted proteins | sample 2228361 | NCBI WGS metagenome assembly FWPU01 (sample SAMEA103939777, study PRJEB20133) | metagenome
TCGAGCTGGCCGTCGCCCGTCTCCGCCAGCGGAGCAATTCTGACACCTCCGCCGTAACACGCCGTATTGACTACGGCCAGCAGCAGCACTTTTGCGCGCACAGTGGCCGGCGTGCTGGATTCGGTTTCGAATTCTGCCTCCAGCGGCCTGTAGTTCCTGAGCGCCCACAGCGCCGCGGCGATGTACCGCGAGGTTCCCGGCAGCCCGTCCAATTGCTGGTGCACCAGCCGGGCGGCTTCCGAGTCGAGGCCCACACCGCCTGCGCCCAAATACAGGCGCGTACTGCCGTCAGCGAAGCTCGCGCGGAGCACATCCACCGGTCTCGAACGGTGTGTCGCCAGTACGTGCGCGGCGGCAAACGGGTCACGCGGCAGGCCCAGACCCCCGGCGATGTCATTCCCGTTGCCCGCCGGAATGATGCCCAGTGCCGCGTGGCTTTCGAACAGTCCTGCGAGAACCGCGTTGACTGTCCCGTCGCCGCCAAGGGCAGTGATACAGCCGAATTCCTCGGCCGCTGCACGTGCTCGCTGCGCGGCATCGTCAAAACTCATCGCGGCGCAAAATTCGACCTGCGCACCCTTTCGGCGCAGCAGCTCCGCTACCGGAGCCGCCAGCTTACCTGCGCGACCGTGCCCGGCTGCGGGATTCACGATCAGAAGGATTTTTCGGGGCGGGCGGACCGGCGCGGGCGCCATCGGCGTCAGGGCTGGAAGCGGAGGCTTCTGAGCAGCACCAGGAACTGATTACGCGCGTCCCCGCCAGCGCTCAGGCCGGCGTAGGCGAGCTGCACCAGCGGCACGTCTTTGCGCAGGGCATCGCGCGTAAACGGGAAGGGACTTTCCGCGCCGATGGCCCAGAAATAGTGGGCGCGGGTGCCGCGGAACTCCTCCGGGAGGGCATAGCGCTGGATCTCGTCGGCGTCAATGGTCCGCTGCCGCTCTGCCTCAAACACAAAAAACGTGTGCCCTGCGACTTCAATCTGCTCAACCGGCGGGAGGTAGAACTCGCCGGCCACTGCACTCACCTGGATTGCGCTGCCGGCGGAGCGCATCACCACACGGCGGGTTATCTGCTCGGAAAACAGATCCAGCGGGGTTGCGGTAAAGCGGCAATCCTGTTCGACGCGAACCGGTGCTGGCGGCGGCAGCGGCTCGTCTTTTTCGGCTTTGCGCGCTTCGCACAGGCGTTCTTCCTGTTGCCGCCGTTCGGCCGCATCCAAGCGGAATTTCAGTTGTCCCAAGCAACTGGGTGGTGGTGGAAAGAAAAAGTAAAACAGATAATCCACCAATCCGCCGGAGCGTCCCCGCATGCGCGTGTCGAGTGAAACCAGGTCAAGCCCCACAAAAGGGTTGTCCGTCACGCCCAGCGCCACGACCGCGGGCGCACTGCGGTCTTCAAGCAACTGGAATTCGGAAAAGGCCAGCGCCGGCGCTGAGGCAGCCAGCAAGGGCAGCGGCGGAGGCGGCAGGTCACGCCGTTCGGCCCACAGCCCGTTCAGTGTCAGGTTCACGCGCCCGGAAAGCGAAATTGTCCGCTGGCCGACGCCAGGCCGTTGCTGCGGAGAACGGGGAGCCGCGGCCGTCAGTACTGCAACAAGCGCTGCCAGCAAGATCGACTGACGAAACCTAGGCGTGCGCATCGTCCGCTGAGGACGGTAGCGCGGGCACATACGCAAGTCAAGCAATCAGCCCGCCGAGGGTCGCTGCACCCGCGCGGAGGCCGGCAATGGTGCTACCATGTTGGCCCGCTAGGACCGCGATGGAGGCTCCCATGGCAGGCCCATTGCATTGTCCGCGGACCGCGTCGCCAGAGCAGACTCTGAAGCAGCGCTATGCACGAGGAGAGATGGACAAGGAAGAATACGAGCGCTGGCTGAGTGACTTGCGCGGATGAGCAGCGCGAGGTCTGCGCCAAGGCAACGGGAGTACAACGATCGAGGGTGCAAGAATGGCAGGGTGTCCGATGAGCGAAGCAAACGCCGCCGACCAAGCCAGGCCAGAAAAGGATCCGGTCTGCGGGATGGACGTGTTGCCAGAGCGCGCGAGAGCCAGCTACGAACACGACGGGCGCACGTACTATTTCTGCAGCACGCACTGCCTGGAAAAATTCCGTACGAATCCCGAAAAGTATCTGGCGCCGGAAAGCCGACCGGCGGTTGAGATGCCAGAGCGGTCACTTGCCAGAGCCAGAGAATTCACCTGCCCGATGCACCCGGAGGTGCGTCAGAAGGAACCCGGGCCGTGCCCGGACTGCGGCATGGCGCTCGAGCTGGTCTCGCCCGCGCCGCCCGCCATGCGCAAAGAGTACACCTGCCCGATGCATCCAGAGGTCGTGCGCTCGGAGCCGGGCATTTGCCCGATTTGTGGGATGACGCTCGAGCCGCGCACCGTCGCTGCCGAGGAGGAAGAGGACACCGAGCTGAAAGACATGACGCGGCGATTCTGGGTCTCGGTCGTGCTGACCGTGCCCATTCTGATCTCGGCGATGGGCCATGTTATCCCCGGCCTTGAACTGGAGCGCCTGGCATCCCGCAGCGCCTGGATCTGGCTCGAGCTGGTGCTGGCTACACCCGTGGTGCTGTGGGGTGGCTGGCCGTTTTTCTTGCGCGGCTGGCGTTCGATCGTCACCCGCAACCTGAACATGTTCACGTTGATCGGCCTCGGTGTAGGTGTCGCCTATTTCTACAGTGTCGTGGCGGCACTCTTCCCGGACAGCTTCCCTGCTTCCTTCCGCGGCGAAGGCGGAGCAGTGGACGTCTATTTCGAAGCGGCAGCGGTCATCACCACGCTGGTGCTGCTCGGCCAGGTGCTGGAGTTGCGCGCGCGCAGGCAGACCGGCGCGGCGATTCGGGCGCTGCTCGGCCTGGCCCCGAAAACAGCGCGGCTGATTCGGGAAGATGGTACTGAAGTGGACGTGCCCCTGGACGAGGTGAAGGTGGGCGACCGGCTGCGCGTCCGTCCGGGAGAAAAGATTCCCGTGGACGGCATAGTGCTGGAAGGCAGGAGCAGCGTGGACGAGTCCATGATAACCGGCGAGCCCATGCCGGTCGAAAAACAGCCCGGCGAGCACGTCACCGGCGCTACGGTCAACGGCACCGGCTCACTGGTCGTGCGCGCCGAGCGCGTCGGCAGTGACACGTTGCTTGCGCAGATCGTCCAGATGGTGGCCGAGGCGCAGCGCAGCCGCGCGCCGATTCAGAAGCTGGCCGACCTCGTGGCCGGCTACTTCGTGCCCATTGTTGTGGGAGTCGCGGCTTTGACGTTTGTTGTCTGGAGCCTGTGGGGTCCGGAGCCGCGCATGGCCCACGCGCTGGTGAATGCGGTGGCAGTGTTGATCATTGCCTGCCCCTGCGCGTTGGGGTTGGCCACGCCGATGTCCGTCATGGTGGCCACGGGCAAAGGCGCCACCATGGGTGTCCTGTTCAAAAATGCGGAAGCTATCGAGCAGATGCGCACAGTGGACACGCTGGTGATGGACAAGACCGGGACCCTCACCGAAGGCAAGCCGCGACTGGTCACCGTGGAAGCCGCCGAAGGTTTTGACAAGGACGAGGTGCTCCAGCTGGCGGCCAGCGTGGAGCGCGGCAGCGAGCATCCACTGGCTGCTGCTATCGTCAAGGGCGCCGAGGAGCGGAACGTGCGGCTGGTGGCGTCAGAAGAGTTCGAGTCTATCACCGGCAAAGGAGTCCGCGGGCGTGTCGAAGGCAGGCAGGTGGCGCTGGGTAATCGCAAGCTGCTCGACGAGCTTAAGCTGGACCCCGACGGGCTGGTGAGCCGCGCCGAAGCAATGCGCCGCGAAGGCCAGACCGCCATGTTTGTGGCGGTGGACGGCCGGGTAGCTGGTCTGCTCGGAGTGGCGGACCCAATCAAGCCGACGACGCCGGAAGCAATCCGTCAGTTGCACGAGGAAGGTATCCGCGTGGTCATGCTTACCGGCGACAGCCGCACTACCGCCGAGGCGGTGGCGGAAAGGCTGAAGATTGACGAGGTCATCGCCGAAGTCCTGCCCGAAGACAAGGCCAACATCGTGAAGAAGCTTCAGCAGGAAGGCCGGTTCGTGGCCATGGCCGGCGACGGCATCAACGACGCGCCCGCACTGGCGCAAGCGCAGGTGGGCATCGCCATGGGCACCGGCACCGACGTGGCCATGGAGAGCGCCGGAATCACGCTGGTGAAAGGAGACCTGCGCGGGATTGTCCGTGCGCGGCTGCTCAGCCGGGCCACGATGCGCAACATCAAGCAGAACCTGTTCTTCGCGTTTATCTACAACTCGCTGGGCGTGCCGGTGGCAGCCGGGGTGCTCTATCCCTTCTTCGGCATCCTGCTGAGCCCCATTATTGCCGCCGCGGCGATGAGCTTCAGCTCGGTCTCCGTCGTCGGCAACGCGCTGCGCCTGCGCGGCCTCCGCATCTGACTGCGGCCCACCCTCTAGAACGCGGCCCCAGGGATGAGCGCACAAAAGGCTGCCAGAGGCCCTAGCGCTCACGGATGCGCCCGCAGGGCAATGCGAGTGCGACGACCGCAAGGCCCAGCAACAGGTGGATGATCGGTGCGTAAGCAGCGGCGGACCCAACCAGCGACGGTGCCAGCACGACGCCCAATCCCAGTAGCACATTGATGTAACGAATCATCCGCATGGGTTCTCCCATCGCTAGTGCCGCCACGGTCAGGATCAGCGCGCCAACCACATGGTCAACATCTGCTACGATTCCCTCGAGCCCAGGCGCCGCCAGCGTGAACATCAGCCCCAGCCCAAGCAACACAGACAGCACCAGCGTCCACGGAAAGCTCATTCCTCAGATGGACGCAAGGAAGACTTCCCACGGATGTTCGGCCAGCTCGACGAGTTCGGGCGATCGTGAGTCTTCGCCTTCTCCTTCCACGTCCCCGCCCAGCCAAAACGCTTTCCACAGATTCAGGCCCTTGTGCTTGGCCTGCACCATGAACTGGCCCATGGCCACCACCTCATCAGCTTCCAGAGGAATCATCGGCAGCATGATCCCCGCCGCCAGCAAACAGAAGGTACACCATTAGCCCACCGCCACCGGCTGCGAGATGACCAGGAGGATATGGACCAGCCCCAGCGGAATCACCAGCACGCCGAAGAAGGTCACCATCCATGGCATCGTGCGCCAGCGCTGCGGACCGCCCATGAACCCCATCAGGAACTCAAGCGTGCAAGCGATGGTTCCCAGTGCGGCGTCGGATATGGGGAAGGAATGAGACATGGCGGAATCCAGCACCCGCCGCGTGCCCTCGCCAAAGAAGGGATTCCACGCGGAGCCGAGGTAACCCAACTGGTATGCGGCGAGATATCGGGAGGCGAGGAACCCGAGAAAACCGGCAGCGATCATGATCCAGCGCTGCGGCCAACTCGAAGGGTTGTAGCTCCAGCCTATGGGCACCGTGGTGCCGTGGGCCATGAACAGAACCATATTGGGCATGCCAGGAGTCATGATGGTCAGCTCGATCACGACCATCCCCACCAGCGAACCGTTCAGAAAGCCCGCGGCCGTCGGCGACTAGAACACAACCGGGGCCATGGTTAACCAGATCCCGACAAAGCAGCAGATCCATAGGCTCACCGGGCGGTTCTGCCGCAACGCACGCCAGCCGAAGACGATCAGCAGCAGGCCGCTGAGGAAGTCGCTCCAGGCCATCGCCGAGGCACGCTGCTCGATCGTGAGCCAGACCATCCGCCCAAGACTCGGTTCGACCGTGCCTTCCAGGTAGCTGAAGATCCGCGGATTCAGTGCGCGCCTGGATGCAGGGTCAGCTCCCCCGACTCGACCCGTTCATCAAACCGTGGATGATTGATCGCGCCAGCGACCATTACGCGCTGGACATCTCGCGTGCCCGTGTGGTGCTCGGATGACAGCCGAAGCGCTCGCTGCGGCAAGCCCTGCCCAGAATGGTCAATGCCCTGAAAACTGATCCTCTCCGCTGGTATCGCGAAAATGGACTGAGTTCACCGGAGGCCCTACAGCAGCAAGCCGCCCGCGCAAAGGGAGAGGGCGCCCAGCCCCGGGCAGTGGGGCCGTTTTTCCAAACCCAGCGGGGCAGATTCAGCGAGTGAGAAGCGCTCGTCCCGGCCTGTCCCCCGAATTCTCTGACCGTATTTGTCATTCACAGTGTGAAAGGGTCTTGCAGAGCAAATGCGTGGTTCCAGGTTTGGGATCTGTCCCGCCTTCAGGGGACGGAACCACCCAGCGGGTGCATTGTGTGCACATCCCCCGCAATCGGCCCCAGCGAGCGAAGAGTTCGAAGCACGTGAATGACGGAAAAGAAATGGTGCCGGCGGTGGGACTCGAACCCACGACCTAGGGATTATGAGACCCTCGCTCTACCTCTGAGCTACACCGGCTCAACGCCGCTGAATGATGGTACGGACTGTCCAACGACAGTGTCAAGCGAGCGCCGGAAGTCGTTGCCGGGCGACTGTGACCTGACCCCCTGAAACTGTCCCACCCCTTATGAGAGTCTAACGGCTCTGCGGGGCAGCAGGACTCGATGAAGTGGAAGCGACACACGCCGCAGGAGATCATCACCAAGCTGCGGGACGCAGAAGTGGGGATGAACCAGGGGGTAACGATCGAAGCGGTGTGCCGGAAGCGGGAGATCAGCGAGCCGACGTTCCATCGCTGGCAACAGCTCTACGGCGGGATGAAGGGGCCGGAGATGGCGCGGTTGAAGGAACTGGAAAAGGAGAATGCGCGGCTGAAGAAGATCGTGGCCCAGCAGGCCATGGACATCGACGCGTTGAAGGAGCTCAGTCGAAAACACTGGTAAGCCCGGAGGGCAAGCCCCGGGCGGCCTCGTTCTAACCGGCACTGGCGACTGGTTGCCTTTGTCCTCAGCCGCTGGTGCCCGATTCTGATTGATGTCATCTGCGCGCTCCGTGATACAAGGATGTCTTCTTCTCTTGCCGCGGCCCTACCGATCCAGATCGACGCTGACGGGCACGCTGCGCGAGACCACGTCGTACACGGGCGAGTAGGTCGGCCCAAGCTGCAACACTTCTTCGAGCTTGTCGTCCGGGCAATTGGCCTTGATCTTGTAAATCATGCGGATGGCCTGGTAGCCGTTGCGCACGCTCTTGTCGAGGCCCAGGAAGCCACGAAGGTCAATGTCGCCTTCCAGGCGGCACTCCATCTGCTCGATCTGGATGCCCTTGGCAGCGGCGTGGACGACGATTGAAGTCGTCACGCAGCCGGCCAGTGCCGTCAGCAGGTACTCGACGGGGTTGGCCCCCTGGTCTGTTCCGAGAAGCACCGGCGGCTCATCGGCTATGAAGGTGAACGGCTGCGCGTGCGGCATCAGCTGGCAGGCGCCATCGAAGTCGGAGATTGTGGTGCTGTTCAGACCGCCGGACTCCCACTTGTTGCGGGCGCGGAACTGGAATTTGGCAATCTCCGGCTTTTTGCGGATGGCGTCCAGCGTGTCGAACAGTGCATCCAGGTTCAGTCCGTTCAAAATCCGCGGTTCTTGCGCTCTCTGTTTTGCATGTGTCATGTTGTTCTTCTCCTCATCTGATTTCTATTTGCTTCCGCGTGCCGGCTTGCCGCCCCCACTGCGAAAGCGGGGCCAGCATAGGGGACCCGCCGAACAGAAGCTTGAAGTTGGCGTGGAGAAACTCTGGAGATGGCCTGGAGATTTTCGGCGCGGGACGTTACTATCTTGAATGACCCGCAATCGTCTGTAACAACACTGTTTCGGCACTTTTCGTGGAGCAAAATGGTCTTTGCCTTCGGTGATTACGAGCTGGATACCCGCCGCCGCGAACTTCGCCGTAGGGGCAAACAGGTAGCGCTCGAACCGCAAGTCTTCGATGTGCTTGCCTTCCTCGTTGAACATCGTGACCACGTCGTCAGCAAGCAAGAGCTGTTCGAAAACGTCTGGCGCGATCGCTTCGTAAGCGACGCCGCGCTCAGCAGCCGGGTGAAGGCGGCGCGAAAAGCGGTGGGCGACAGCGGCCGCGCCCAGCGCGTCATCCGCACGATTCATGGCCGCGGGCTTCGCTTCGTTGCCGCCGTCGAAGAGCGCGCAGAAGGGGTGGCTCCGGCAAGAGCGGGGCCCGTCGCTGAGCCGCTGCCTCCACTCGAGCCGTTACCCCCGGCGGACGTTTTCGCCGTCGGCCGCAGCGAAGAATTCGCATCGCTCGAAAGCAGCCTGCAACGAGCGCTCCGCGGGGCGCGCCAGATCATTTTCATCACCGGCGAATCCGGGCTGGGCAAAACCACGCTGGTACGAGCGTTTCTGCGGCGAGTTCAGCAAACCGCGGGACTCCGAATCGGCTGGGGACAGTGCATCCAGCAGCGCGGTGCCGGGGAAGCATATCTGCCGGTGCTTGAGGCGTTCGGGCGGCTGTGCCGCGAGCCGCGCGGCGGCGAAGTGGTGGAGCTGCTGGCGCGGCAGGCTCCTGCGTGGCTGGTACAGATGCCCTGGCTGGTCGCCCCCGAACAACGGGAAGCGCTCCAGCGGCGTGCTCTGGGCGCCACGCGCGAGCGCATGCTGCGCGAAATGGTCGAAGCCATCGAAGCACTGACGGCATCGGCACCGCTCGTGCTGGTGCTGGAGGATCTGCACTGGAGCGATTACTCGACGCTCGACTTGCTCTCCCTGCTTGCCCGCAGGCCCGAACCGGCTCGACTGATGCTGCTTGGGACCTACCGCCCGGCCGATGCGATGCGCAGTGAGCATCCGCTGCACCCGGTGGTTCAGGAGATGCGCATCCGTGGCCTGTGCGAAGAATTGCCCCTCGCTTATCTCTCCGATTCCGCCATCGGCGAACTCCTGACTGCACGTTTCCCCGGAGCAGATTTTCCGGAATCATTGCCCGCGCTGCTGCGCCAGCGTACGGAAGGCAATCCGCTTTTTCTCGACGCCGTGGCCGGTTCCTGGGTTCTCCGCGGGCTGCTGACAAAATCCGATGACGCATGGCGAGTCGAAGCCAAGCTCGAAGATTTAACGGCAGGAGTGCCCGAGACCCTGCGCCAGTTAATCGAGCAGCAGCTCGCACAACTCGATTCGGCGAGCCTGGAAGTTCTGGAAGCCGCCAGCGTTGCCGGCGTGGAATTTGCTGCGGCGGCTGCCGCAGCGGGCGCCGGGCTGGAGATGGAGTCTGCGGAATCACTCTGCGTGGCACTGGCCCGACAGGGACGATTTCTGCGCATGCGTGGCAGTGCAGAATGGCCTGATGGCACCACCTCTGCGCGGTTTGGATTCACTCACGAAGTTTATCGAGAAGTCTTTTACGAACGTATTCCTGCCGGGCGGCGCGCGCGGCTGCACCTGCGCATCGGCAAACGACTGGAAGCAGCATACGGCAAACGAGAAAGTTCAGTGGCCGTCGAGCTGGCCTCGCATTTCATCAGCGCACGCGATGCCAGCCGCGCGGTGCGCTACCTGCAACTGGCCGCCCAGGTGGCCCTCCGGCGCAGTGCCCACCGCGAAGCCATCCATCACCTGGATGGCGCACTCGAATTGCTTCCCGAGCTGCCAGATGCCAGCGAGCGTATGCGCCAGGAACTGAACATCCAAATCTTGCTCGGGCCCGCCCTGATCGCCACGCGCGGTTGGGGCGCACCGGAAATCGAGCATGCCTTCGGCCGCGCCCGTGATCTGGCACAGCAACTGGGCGAGGCCCGGCTGCTTTCTCCCGTCTACTGCGGCCTGGCCACGCTGTACGAATATCGCGGGGAGCATCGCAAAGCGCAGCAGGTCATCGAGCAACGGCTGGCTCGGCCCAGCGGCGAATTGCTTCTCGAGTCGCACGAGTTGATGGCCTGTTCGCAGTTTCACCAAGGCTCGTTTGCCCGCGCCCTTGAGCACTCTGAACTTGGTTTACAGCTCTACGACCACCAGCAGCAGTACGCGCTGACGGCCCTGTTTGGTGAAAACCCGGGTGTTTCGTGTCACGGTTGGGCGGCGCTCGCGCACTGGTTTCTCGGCTACCCGGAGCGCGCCCTCGTACGCGCGCGACAGGCGCTGGTGCTGGCGCAGGACCATCTTTACAGCCTGGCGCACGCACAGGCGCAGCTCGCCATTCTCCATCAGCTCCGCCGCGAACCTGGACTCGCCGGCAAATGGGCGGCGGAAAGCGTGGCCCTAGCCACTGAACAGGGGTTTCCCTACCGAATCGCTACGGGCACCATCCTGCACGGGTGGTCGCTTGCTGCGCAGGGGCAGCCGTCAGAAGGCATCACAAAAATCCGCGCCGGGTTGGAGGGCCATCGCGCCACCGGCGCCCATATGGACCGGCCGTACTTCCTTGCCCTGCTGGCCGAGGCCTGCGGCTGGGACGGGCGTCCTGCCGATGGACTGAAGGCCATCGAAGAAGCTCTGGCCCTGCTCAGCACGAGCCGGTCGTTTTTCTACGAGGCCGAATTGCACCGGCTTCGCGGCGAGTTGCTGCTGCAAACCGGCCCGGACCGCACCGCTGAAGCGGGAGCCTGCCTGGAAAAAGCTCTGGCGATTGCGCGCCGGCAGCAGGCTCGCTCGCTTGAGTTGCGTGCTGCGCTCAGCCTGTCGCGGCACTGGCTGGCAAACGACCGAAGCAGAGAAGCACGAGCAATCATCGAGCCGGTCGTTGCCGCCTTCACCGAAGGCGTTGACTCGGCCGATATGCATGATGCCCGGAGGGTGCTGGAAACAGCTTCGCAACAGAGTGCTGCCGGCACCCGCCGTCGCTTGGGCAAGCAATTCTCCAAATAATTTCCGGTGCCGCCATTTTGCAAATCACATTCAGGCAGACACTTTTACGCCGTGCCCGTTGTGCCGCCGCGGCACAGGAGTCTTGTATCGGTTCATTGGCCCGGCAGTGTTCAGCTCGTTCCCTAAAGCCTTCCCGCTGCTCGTGATGGTTTTCTGTTTCTATGCCCTGTTCACGCAGCGGCAGTTGCGCCTGTGGGCCGGGGGAGTTGAGTGGGATGCATTGGACCGTATGGTGAATCTGACGCATCCGCTGTACCAGTCGAGCGCATCGCAGATTTGAGGGCAGACCTTAAGCTTGTTCGGCAGGAAGCCGCCAATGCGGCTTTGCAGGTGCCGGGCGCGCGACGAGATTCTCTGCTGTGCCGGCACGCAATTCGACCCCGAGGTCGCCATGGGCTTTCTGACTAAGCCAGAGAGCTGCTGGACGCCGCCCGCTGGGGCCAGCGCTGCCGGCCTGCTGAACACCTGAGCTTGGTCAATTGCTCCGCATCTACACTCCGTTACCCCTGCAGAAAATTCTGGACCGCGCGCAAGACACGCAGGAACATCGCGGGCGTCAACCGGCCGGTCTGTGTATTCTGCTGGCTCGGGTGATAGGAGGCGAACAGTCGCGGCAGGCAGTCTGGCAACTGATAGCTCGCGCCATGGGCAAACTTGTAGGATGCGCGGCCGGTAATCTTTCCATTCCTCAGGAGAACGCTCAGGTAGGTATCGAACGCGATCTTGCCAAGCGCGAGCACGGCCCGAGGGCGAAGGATTTCCAGCTCGCGTTCCAGAAACGGCCGACAGTTTAGAAGCTCCCCCGGCGTGGGCCTGTTCGCCGGCGGCGCGCAGCGCACCGCAGCGCAAATGTAGGCGTTATGCAAGCGCAAGCCATCGTCGCGATGGTGGGAATGCGGCTGGCTGGCAAAACCGGCGCGATGCAGCATCGCGAACAGGAAGTCGCCTGAGCGGTCGCCCGTGAACACGCGGCCGGTGCGGTTGCCGCCATGCGCGGCTGGCGCCAGGCCCAAAATCAGAAGCCTGGCGCGCGGGTCGCCGAAGCCCGGCACCGGGCGCCCCCAGTATTCCCATTCGCGGTAGGCACGGCGCTTTTCCTGCGCGACCTTTTCCCGCCAGCGCACCAGCCGAGAACACTTGCGGCAGGCGATAACCTGTTCATTCAAGACCGCGAGTTGCTTGCTACGACTCATTGCCCTGACTTCAGACACCACCAACACGCACTCTGGTCTCCAAATTGACTTCACCCCCAGGCGCGCTTAGCATACCTTTTTCGGCATTCTCCCGCGGGGTGGAGTGTTTTTTCCGGCCATGAGACCCGAAACGAAGACGGGCACCGCACTCGACCACATCGTCGCAGCTCGCCGCGCTGCGCTTTCGCGGCAGATGTACCGCATGCCGCAGGCGGCCCTACGCATGGCCGTAAAAAAAGCTGCGCCGGCGCGCAATTTCGCCGCTGTACTTGTGCGTGACGGTGTGAACGTTATCGCCGAACTGAAGAAAGCTTCGCCATCGCGTGGCCTGATTCGTGCCGAGTTCGATCCGCGCCAGCTTGCGCGGCAGCTTGAATCCGCCGGTGCTGTAGCACTCTCCGTGCTGACCGAGGAAGAATTTTTCCAGGGCTCGATTGCTCATCTGCGTGTGGTGCGATCCGCCGTTAAGCTGCCAGTGCTGCGTAAGGATTTTATCTTCGATCCGTGGCAAGTGTGGGAGGCGCGTGCGGCCGAAGCGGACGCATTCCTGCTGATCGCCGCGATTCTGGATGGTGGAACACTTTGCCAACTGCTCGCCGTGGGCCGCGAGTTGGGTATGGAGGCGCTCGTCGAAGTGCACACGCACGAAGAGCTGGCGCGGGCCGTCGAAGCCGGCGCGCGCATCCTCGGTGTGAACAACCGCGATCTGCGCACATTCGAGGTAAACATCGAAACATCGCTCGAGCTGATCGAAGAGATTCCCGACGACTGCATTGCAGTGAGCGAATCAGGCCTGCGCTCGTCGGAAGATTTGCAGCGGCTGCGCGCTGCCGGATTCGATGCTTTCCTGATCGGCGAGCATCTGATGGAATCGCCCGACCCGGCCACTGCCCTGCGAGCACTGTTGGAAAGCTGACCATGTTTCGGGTGAAAATCTGCGGCGTCACCAGCTTCCGCGATGCAACCCTGGCGATGGACGCGGGCGCCGATGCGCTCGGGTTCAATTTCCACCCGCCGAGCCCGCGTTATCTGACGCCAGCAGGAGCTGCGCGCATTATTCGCCGGCTGCCGCGAGGAGTAGTAGCGGTCGGAGTATTCGTGGATGTGCCGCCCGAATCGGTGAGCGAAATTGTCCGCGCCACCGGAATCCGCATGGTGCAGCTCCACGGCCACGAATCACCCGCACAGGTGACCGAGCTGGCGCGAATCCGCCCGGTTATCAAGGTCTTTCGCGTGCGCAACGGCTTCCGCCCCGGTGTGCTGAAGCGCTATCCGACGGCGACCGCGTTTCTACTGGACGGTTTCAGCCGCAGGCTGCCCGGCGGCACTGGCACGCGGTTTGACTGGCGCATTGCTCAACGCGCCGCGCGCTACGGCAAGATCATTCTTTCCGGAGGCCTGAAGCCCGAAAATATCGCGGAAGCAATTTTGCAGGCGCATCCCGTGGCGGTAGATGTTTGCAGCGGCGTGGAGGCACGCCCCGGAAAAAAGGATCCTGTGCGGCTGCGTGCGCTGCTGCGCGAAATCGAAACAGTGCGGGGAGAGTTCGCATGAGCACCTCAGCACAGAGCTGGCCGGACGCCCGCGGCCGATTCGGACCGTATGGCGGCCGCTACGTGCCGGAGACGCTGATGGCACCGCTCGAAGAGCTCGAGCGGGCTTACGCCGCCGTGCGCGCTGACGCAGAATTCCAGCGCGAGCTGGCTGCCCTGTTTCGCAATTTCGCCGGACGGCCGACGCCACTACAGTTTGCTGCGCGCCTTACGGAAACACTTGGCGGGCCGCGCATCTACCTGAAGCGGGAAGACCTGCTGCACACCGGCGCACACAAAATCAACAACTGTCTGGGGCAGGGTTTGCTCGCGGTGCGCATGGGCAAGCGGCGCATCATCGCAGAAACGGGCGCGGGGCAGCACGGCGTGGCCACCGCCACGGTCGCCGCGCGGCTGGGGCTGGAGTGCGTCATTTATATGGGCACTGATGACATGGAACGGCAGCGGCTGAACGTAATCCGCATGCGCATGCTTGGTGCCGAAGTGATTGGCGTCGCCGCTGGCAGTCGCACCCTGAAAGACGCCATCAACGAAGCGATGCGCGACTGGGTCACCAACGTCGGCACCACGCATTACTTGCTCGGCTCGGTGCTCGGCGCGCACCCCTATCCGGTGATGGTGCGCGAATTTCAGCGCGTCATTGGTCGCGAAGCCCGCGAACAGATTCTGACTGCAGAAAGACGTCTGCCGGATTATCTGCTCGCCTGCGTTGGCGGCGGATCGAACTCGATCGGGCTGTTCTACGACTTTCTGGGCGATACCACGGTGAAGATGGTCGGCGTGGAAGCCGGCGGGCGCGGCACAACCCTCGGCGAGCACGCCGCCCGGCTCGCAGCAGCACAAGGGTTCACCGGTGCGCGGCCCGGCGTATTGCAAGGCACCCACAGCTACGTCCTGCAAACCGGCGACGGACAGATTTCCGCCACGCATTCGGTTTCTGCGGGGCTCGATTACCCGGCGGTCGGCCCCGAACATGCCTGGCTGGCCGAGCAAGGCCGCGCGGAGTACACGGCTGTCACCGACGAGGAAGCGGTGGAGGCTGCGCGGCTGCTGGCGCGCACCGAGGGCATCATCCCGGCGCTTGAAGCCGCGCACGCACTGGCCGAACTGGTCAAACGCACGCCGAAAATGCGGCGCGAGCAGGTGGTGATTCTGAACCTTTCCGGGCGCGGCGATAAGGACATGGAGATTCTGTCACGGTTTATCACGAACGGTCTTTCGAGATGACATGTCTGGAAACATCCGCCGGGACGCGCATCGAGCGGCGCTTCGAAGAGCTGGCCGGACGCGGCGAATTGGGGCTGGTGGCGTACATCACCGCGGGCGACCCGACACTCGATGCCAGCGGTCGTATTGTGCTGGCGCTCGAGCAGGCCGGCGCGGACATTGTCGAGCTCGGCGTACCGTTCAGCGATCCCATTGCCGACGGGCCGACGATTCAGCGCGCCAGTGAACGCGCCCTGCGCAGCGGGACCACGCTGACCGGCGTGCTCGAGCTTGTGCGAAGGCTGCGGAAGAGCAGCGAGCTGCCGCTGGTGCTGTTCAGTTATTTTAATCCGGTGTTGCAGATGGGCGTGGAGCAGTTTGCGGCCGCGGCTGCCGAAGCAGGCGCCGACGGCGTCCTGCTGACTGACCTGCCTGCCGAAGAAGCCGGCGACGTTCGCCCGGCGCTGCGCGCCAAAGGCCTGGACACAATTTTCCTGGCCGCGCCGACTTCGACACCGGAAAGGTTGAAGCTCCTGGCGGAATCCTCGACCGGCTTTTTGTATCTCATCTCGCGAACGGGCGTGACAGGAACACGCGAGCAATTACCAGAGGATTTGCCAGCTCTGTTGCGCCGCGTCCGGCAATTTACCACGCTGCCGCTGGCCGTTGGCTTCGGCATCTCGCAGCCGGGGCACGTCTCGGTACTCGGCGGGCTGGCCGACGCGGCCGTGGTCGGCTCGGCGCTGGTCAGCGAAATCGAGCGGGCCGCCACCGTGGACGCAGCCATCGCCGCCATCAGCGAACTTGTCCGGCGGCTGAAAGCCGCCGCGCGCCGGGGAATGAGCGAGCGGGCGCCGTCCCACCCGGCGGAACAGCGTACGCCATGACCACTCACGAAGAAACGAATCACGCGATCGAAGACTGGCGCCGACGCATTGACGAAATTGACCGCAAGCTGGTCGAACTGCTGAACGAACGCTCGCGCTGTGCGATGGAAATCGGCCGTTTGAAACACCAGTCCCGGTTGCCGCTGTATCAGCCCGACCGCGAGCAGGAAATTCTGGCCAACGTCGAGCGCGCCAATGCCGGGCCGCTGCCGGACACCGCCATCCGGCGGCTGTTCGAGCGGATTCTGGACGAAGCGCGCTCGGTGGAACGCCGGGCCATGCGCGAAAACAAGCAGAATGAGCCATAGGTATTCGGGGGAAAGAAACGGGGAGCAAACAACATGGTTGTGGTGATGCAGGAGCAAGCCACCGAAGAACAGATCCAGCACGTCATTGACCGACTCATCTCAATGGGCTTTGACGTGCACCGCTCGACCGGCGTCAAGCACACTGTGCTCGGCGCCGTGGGCGTGCAGCCGGGCTTCGACCATCGCGACGTCGAGCTGCTGGAAGGCGTGCGCGAGGTGATCCGCATTACGGAGCCTTTCAAGCTGGCCAGCCGGGCGTGGCGGCCCGAAGGCAGTATCGTGGACGTGGGGAAAGGTGTGCGCTTCGGCGGCGAGGAAGTGGTCATTGCCGCAGGACCGTGCTCGGTGGAATCGGCCGAGCAAATTCAGATTATCGCCGAGCACGTGGCCCGGCTGGGGGCCAAGCTGCTGCGCGGCGGCGCCTTCAAGCCGCGCACTTCGCCTTACACATTTCAAGGGCTGGGCGAAAAGGGCCTCGAACTGTTGCGCGAGGCCGCTGACCGGTGCAACCTGCTGGTGGTGAGCGAGGTGATGGACCCCTCCCAGATCCCGATGATGCTGCCCTATGTGGACATGTTGCAGGTGGGCGCGCGCAACATGCAGAACTACAACCTGCTGCGCGCGCTGGGGGCCGTGAAAAAGCCGGTGCTGTTGAAACGCGGACTGGCAGCCACGATTGAAGAACTGCTTTTGAGCGCGGAATACATCATGGCTGGCGGCAATTACAACATTGTGCTGTGCGAGCGAGGTATCCGCACATTTGAAAACTATACACGCAACACTCTGGATATCGCCGCGATTCCGGTAATCAAGAAGCTGTCGCACCTGCCGATTATCGCCGACCCGTCGCACGGGACCGGCCGGCGCGACAAAGTCCCCCCGATGGCCCGCGCCGCAGTCGCCGCCGGGGCTGACGGGCTGCTCATTGAAGTCCACCACGATCCGGAACATGCGCTGTCGGATGGTGCGCAGTCGCTGAACGTGGAGCAGTTCGAAAAACTGATGGACGAGTTGCGAATCATCGCCCCGGCCGTCGGGCGCACCGTGACCTGACTATGGCTGCTCCTCCTGGGTTTTCCCGCGTAGCCGTGCTCGGCACCGGCTTGATCGGCGGCTCGTTTGCACTGGCTGTGCGCAAGCAGTTCCCGGACACACAAATCACCGGCTGGGACCGCGAGGAAGTGCTGGAAGTAGCACAGGCGCGCGGCGTAGTGACACACACTGCGGCCAACCTCGCCGAAGCGTTACGCGGAGCGGATCTCGTCTACCTCGCCCTGCCGGTGGGCGTGATTATCGAAACGCTACCGACCGTCGCGCGAGCGGCCGAGGGCACCGCGCTGGTCACCGACGCCGGCAGCACCAAAGCGGCCATCCTGCGGCTGTCGAAAGCCGTCTTCCGCAACGATGAAAAATCGCCGCGCTTCTTGGGCGGGCATCCGCTGGCAGGCAAGGAAACGGCGGGCGTGGAGAACGCGGCTGCGGAGCTGTTCCGCGGCGCGAAGTATGCCCTGATCGGCAGCGGGGAGGAGACAGACGAGCGCGTGGCGCGGTTTGTGCAGCTGCTCGAAACGCTGGGCGCCACGCCGGTGTGGGTGGATGAAGAAACGCACGACTGGGCTATGGCCATCGTGTCGCACCTTCCCCAAATGCTCTCTATCGCGCTGGCGCGGGTCGTGTCCGATGAAACAGACGAAACCGGCCTGCCCATCACGCTGGCCGGGAGCGGGCTGCGTGACATGCTGCGCCTGTCCGGCAGCCCGTATGAAATCTGGCGCGACATTGCCCTGACCAACACCGACAATCTTTCCCGCGCGCTCGACCGGCTGGGCCAAGCAGTGGACTACCTGCGCACTCGCCTTTCGACCCATGAGCTCAAAGACGAATTTGATGCCGCAAACGACCTCTACAAAACCGTTCGAAAAATCGAGTAAACTGACGCGTTATTCTGCGCGGCGCGCGGAGCGATCCGGGCAGAAATCCGCGGCCGCGACGGGAGCACTCCTATGGACAAACGCGTGGCAAATGCCGACGAGGCCATCAAGGGCCTGAAAGACGGGATGACCATTATGATGGGCGGTTTCGGGCTGTGTGGCATCCCCGAAAATTTGATTGCTGCGGTGCGGCGCAAGGGCACGAAAAATTTGACGGTGGTGTCGAACAATGCCGGCGTGGATGATTTCGGTATCGGTGTGCTGCTGCAGACCCGCCAGGTAAAAAAGATGATTTCCACGTACGTGGGCGAAAACAAACTGTTCGAACAATTGGTGCTGAGCGGCGAGCTGGAAGTCGAGCTGAATCCGCAGGGGACGTTTGCCGAACGCATCCGGGCGGGCGGCGCGGGCATCCCAGCGTTTTTCACGCCGACCGGCTACGGCACGATGGTCGCCGAGGGCAAAGAAGTGCGCGAATTCGACGGCCGGCCGTACGTAATGGAGCGGGCGCTGCGCGCCGACTTCGCCTTCATCAAGGCTTGGAAGGGCGACCGCTGGGGCAACCTCATCTACCGCAAGACGGCGCGGAATTTCAATCCCATGATGGCCACTGCGGCCGACTACGTGATTGCCGAAGTCGAAGAGCTGGTCGAACTCGGCGCGCTCGACCCCGACTGCGTACATACGCCCGGGCTTTTCGTGGACGCGATTTTCCAGGCACCGCACGAAAAGCGCATCGAGCGCAGAACCGTGCGAAAGAAGCAGGGAGGGACGGCGAATTAAGAGCGTTTCGGGACAAGTTGCACAGCCTAGAGAGCAGACCGGGAGGAAAACATGCCGGTGGACAAGCGGGAGCTGATCGTGAAGCGTGTGGCGCAGGAGCTACGCGACGGATTTTACGTCAATCTCGGCATCGGACTGCCCACGCTGGTGTCGAACTACATCCCGGAAGGTATGGAAGTGCTGCTGCAATCGGAAAACGGAATGCTCGGCGTAGGGCCCTATCCGCTGGAAGGAGAGGAAGATCCCGACTTGATTAATGCAGGCAAAGAGACGGTCAGCGAAATTCCCGGCTGCTGTTATTTTTCGAGCGCCGATTCATTCGCCATGATTCGCGGCGGTCACATTGACCTGACCGTGCTGGGAGCGCTGGAAGTAGATAGCGAGGGCAACCTGGCCAACTGGGCCATCCCGGGCAAGATGCTGAAAGGCATGGGCGGCGCAATGGATTTGGTGGCGGGTGCAAAGCGCGTGATCGTAGCCATGGAGCACGCCACAAAAGACAACAAGCCCAAAATCCGCAACAAGTGCTCGCTGCCGCTCACTGGCGTGCGCGTGGTGAACACGATCGTCACTGAGCTGGCGGTTATCGAAGTGACTCCTGCGGGGCTCGAACTGCGCGAAGTTGCTCCTGGCGTCAAGCCCGAAGAGGTGCAGAAGCTCACTGAGCCGAGGCTGATCCTCGCCAAAGAGTTGAGGACCATCACCGTATAGGTAACGCAACGCCGCGCCTCGCCGGCCATGACAACTTGCGCGCGGCCGGGCTAACATCGGCTCGAGAGGCGAGTCATGGAACTCCACTCGATTGTCGTCGTCAGCTTGCACAATCCGAAAGAAAAAATCTGGGGCGAACTGGTCAGTCTGAACGCTGCCGGCGTCACCGTGCGCGGAATTGACCTGAACTCGTTCGACGATTTCGTGCACCAGGTTCATTCGCCGGAAGGCGAGCGCATGGGACTGCCCACGCTGTTCTTCCCGATGGCGCGTGTCGAACGCATCGCGCTCGACGAGCCGCGCGGCGGCGTCCCCTCGCTGGCGGAAGTTTTCCAGCAGAAAGCAGGCCGCTCGCTGCTTGACTATCTGGCGTTGTTCGGCTGAACTGCAGTACGATTCCCTGCAATGGCAAGCCGCATCCTGACCGTCCCCAATCAGATTACGCTGCTGCGGCTGGGCTTTCTGCCGTTTTTCATCATTGCGATTATCTATGACCGCTACGGCTGGGCGCTGGTCCTGCTTGTGGCGGCCGGGCTGACCGACCTGTTCGATGGCCTGCTGGCGCGCTGGCTGGGGCAGAAGACGGCCCTTGGGGCCTATCTTGACCCGGTGGCCGACAAACTGCTGCTGTCGTCGTCGTTCGTGCTGCTGGCCCTGAAGGGAAGACTCGAATGGTGGCTGGCGATTCTGGTGCTGGGGCGCGACCTGCTGATTCTGGCGGTGAGCGCGGCGATTCTGCTGGTGGTGCATTACCGGCACTTTCCGCCGAGCCTGTACGGCAAGGCGAACACGCTGTGCCAGATTATCCTGGTGCTCGTGGTGCTTGCCGCTAATGTTTTCTCTGTGCCGTGGCTGGCTGCAATCGAGACTATATTCGTCTATCTGGTGACCGGGTTCACGGTACTCTCCGGTTTGCACTACTCCGTGGTGATCGCGCGGCGGCTGAGCCAACAGCACGAGCAGGCGGCGCCTCCGCATGATTGATCGCGCTGCGCGCTGCCATCCGCGCGACCGGGTTTTGCCGGGCAGGCAGGCTGTGCGATACTCGGCTGCGATGGTTACCGTCCAGAAAATTCTTTGTCCGGTTGATTTCTCAGAGACTTCACGGCATGCATTCGACTACGCGCTGCTGTTCGCGCAATCCATTGGCGCCGAACTGATCCTGGTTCATGCAGTCGAAGATGTTCCCCTGTTCGCGACTTATGCGGACCCGCAGATGGATGCCATCCTGCAGGAAGCTGAAAAAGCGGCGCGGCGCGAGCTGGCCGAACTGATTGCAGACGTGAAGGCGGAAAACGTGCGCGTCCGCAGCGACATCATTCGCGGGCGGGTTTACAAAGCCATTTTGCAATACGCCGAGGAGCAAGAGGCCGACCTGATTGTGATGGGCACGCACGGCCGGACGGGACTCGAGTACGCATTTTTTGGTTCCGTGGCCGAGCGGGTCATTCGCCGCGCACACTGCCCGGTGCTGATCGTGCCGCACCCCGGCAGCCAAGAATACCGCTAATTCGCCTGGAAGTAGCCGAAGAGCATGGAAGCGAGGCTGGCGATGACGGCTAACGCGGCCAGCCAGCCGAGGAGGTAGGCGCGCTTGCGTTCGCCAGGGCCGTAAGGTTCGCGGTCAGCCAGCACTTGGCCAAGCAGATAACCAGCGGCCAGGCCGCCCAAGTGAGCAGCGTTGTCAAAAGCAAAGAACAGGCCCAAGACGAAAATGTAGATGACCCACTTGATCAGCGAGCCCCGGATCGCCCGCATGTAGGAGCCGCCCCGGCGCTGGGTCACCGCCAGCATCACCCCAATCAGACCCATCAGCGAGCCCGAGGCGCCGATGCTCAGCCCGTAGCCGCCCATCGTGTACAGATTCCAGAACGTACTGGCCACAAAGCCGAGCACGCCGGTCAGGACATAAACGAACAGGTAGCGCGCCGAACCGTAAACCTCTTCGACTTGCGTGCCCAGATCCATCAGCACAATCGTGTTGAAGCCGAAGTGCAGCAGGCCGCCGTGTAGAAAAATCGGCATCACCAGCCGCCACCACTCGCCGTGAAGAATCAGGATGGACTGCCGGCCGCCAAGCCGCAGCAACACTTCGCCGCTGATTCCGCCGAACAGAGACAGGCTCCCGCCGGCTTGCAGCGTCGCCAGCAGCGAGACGCCGAAAAAGAAAAAGTTCAGCCCGAGGATGAAATAGGTGACCGGGGATTCGGTAGGCATCAGACTGCTGAGCGAACGGCTGGCCGCCGCCAGCGAAAACGTCAGGCTGGCGCCGCACTCGTGGCACTTGTTGGCGCTGGCACCGACCAGCTTGCCGCAAGCCGGGCACAGCCGCGGCCGCGATGGTTTCGATCCAAAGTGGAAGATGCCCGCCAGGCGATTGCGCCATCGGTCGACTCGCCAGCGCCAGCGTAGCGGAAGAGTCACTGGGATTCCCTGTCGCCGGATTTCAAGCCTACCTATAATACCCAAAAAGATGCGGCGAGGTCGCAGAAGCAATGGTCAACTTTGAAGAAATTGGACGTGCGATTGACGACGAGCTGCGCAAGCTGAAGCGTTATCTGAGCGACGAGGTCAAGCCCACCACCAAACGCCGGCTGGCCGATGCACTGCGCGGGGCTTCCCAGCGGCTCGGCAAACTGGCGGAAGATCTGGACCGGCGCGAAGGATCTCCGCCGGCAACCCCTGCTTCTGCGGAGAAACCGAACTTGTGAATCGCGCGGGACAAAACTCCGGCGGGACAGCCGCGAGCAGCCAGAGGCTGCGGGCGATGCTGACGGGCATAGCGCTGCTGGCGCTTGCCGTGCAACTGAGCGGCTGCGGGCGCCGCAAGGTTGTTGTGCGCACGCCACCGGCGACTACTCCCGCTCCACCTGCCACTGCGCCGGATGTTTACGCTGAACAGGGCCTGGCCTCCTGGTACGGCGTGCCGTTCCACGGCCGACGCACGGCGAGCGGCGAAATCTACGACATGGAAAAACGCACCGCGGCGCACAAGACCCTGCCGTTTGACACCATCGTGCGGGTGACAAATCTCAGGAACGGCCGGCAGGCCGACGTGCGGATTAACGACCGTGGCCCGTTTGTTGCTGGTCGAGTGATTGATCTCTCGTTGGCCGCAGCGCGCGCATTGGACATGGTAGCTGACGGCGTCGTTCCCGTGCGAATTGAAGTCCTGAACGGCCCACACGAGCTGACCAGTTATTTCACCGTGCAGGTCGGGGCCTTCCGCTCGCGGGAAAACGCCCTGGAATTCGGCCGGAAATTGCAGGCGCGCTACCAGCCTGTTTTCGTGAGGCCGTTCCCCTCTCCGGAAGGCACGCTTTACCGCGTGCGGGTCGGACAACTGCGCAGCGAAAGTGCCGCGCGCGAGCTAGCCGCGCGGATTCAGCAGGCCGAAAACCTGGCGCCCATCGTAGTGCGCATCGAAGACTGAGTTGCCGGCCCGCCAAAAAGCAGCAGGCCCTGCCGTCTTGCAACCGGAAGCAGCAGGGCCTATCAATCCTGCCAGGTCTTACAGCGGAACGACTTTTTCCGCCTGCAGCCCTTTTGGGCCTTCCTTAATCTCAAACTCAACGGTCTGGCCCTCGTTCAGCGTCTTGTAGCCATCTGCCTGGATGGCGGAGAAGTGAACGAAAACGTCTTCGCCCGACTGGCGCCGGATGAAGCCGTATCCTTTCGATGCGTTAAACCACTTCACAACACCTTGTTCTCGGCTCACTTTCTTCGCTCCTGTTTCTGAATCTAGCTGTTTGTCGCCTGTACGCCAGTCGGTGGAAGCGCAGAGCGTCCTGGGAGGGACGTTCCAGTTCCCTCCGGCTTACAAGACCCACAAAAGCGGAAACATTCTGGCAGAAAACTAATTTTGTTGTCCAGCGCCGCAAGCCGGACTGAAGGTGGCAAGGAAAAGAAAGGGCTCGTATACCATGGCCTGGGCCCAAGCAGTTATTTGAAACTGTGAATAGCCGAATCTTCGTCTGTGTGGACGTCAAAGACGGTGTACAGCTTGGTGATCTGGAGCAGGTCGTGGACTTTCTTGGTCAGGTTGAGCAGCTTCAATTCTCCGCCCTGATTCTTGACCGCGGTGAATCCGCTGACCAATTCACCGATTCCGGAGCTGTCAATGTAATTGACTCCGGCCAGGTTCAGCACGATTTTTTTCTGGCCTTTGTTCAGCAGGTCGCGAATCATTTCGCGAACCAGGGCGCTGCCTTCGCCCAGGGTGATGCGGCCGCTCATATCCACAATGGTGACGCCGTCGACTTCACGCGGTGTCGCCTGGAAATTCACTGTGTCATTCCTCCTCGGACTGCTCGCGGGCGGCCCGGAAACGGTTGTTGGCGCTCCCGCGTTTCGGGTAGAACTTGGTCATAATCAGCTTTGCGCCACCCTGGCGGCCGCGCTGCACGTCGAGCTCGTCCATGAAACAACGCATCAGAAAAATCCCCCGGCCGGAAGTCTTCAGCAGATTCTCCTCGGTCAGCGGGTCGGGCACCTGTGCGAGCTCAAAGCCGGGGCCCTGGTCGAGCACTTCGACGATCAGCCGGTCGGGCGTGAGCTCGAAGTTCAGCTGGATCTTCTTGCTGCGCTGCTGGCGGTTGCCGTACTGAAAAGCATTGATCACGCCTTCGCGCACCGACATGCCAATCTTGTGCTGGTCCTCTTCGTCAAAGCCCGCCGCGCCCGCCACGCGCAGGGTAATCTGCTCGGCCAGGTCCACGCTGTCGAGCAGGGTCTCCAGCGTGACTTCGATTCGCTTATTCAGCGCCACCATACGCAGGGGCCGGGGACAAAGCCCGATATGGGTAGCATACCGGCTTCCACCGCGTCAATCCAAACCGGCGTGAAAACGCTGGCTCAAACGGGATACGTACATGATTTCGGATGGGAAAGAAAGGCGGCGCTGCTGCCTTCCTTCTTGGGCATTAGCCTGCGCGAAGCTGGAGCGCCACCACCATCGCAATGCCGATCCCCATCATGCCGAAAGTGAACAATCGCGCTGTCCAACGAGCGATGGAGAGAACGCCATCGGCCTGTTCGGGCACGGCTTGTAGGAGCGCCCGCACCTCGCGCAGAAACCCCAAGAATCTCCACCCGATGTAAACCACAATGACGTTCGTCAGGAAGAGCGGTGGAGCAAGCAGCGGCGCTTTGGCAGGAAGCTCAAACATGACGCGAATGGCTATCCCGCCCGTCATAATGAAGGCGAGAAGGAAAGCGGGCAGACAAGCCCAGAATAAGGATGTGCGCACGAGCGGCCGCGTCCCGCGCAGTGCATCGTCCCAACTGTGCGGTTCGCGGAGAATTCCCAAGGTGTTCACGTGGACCTCCCTACTAGAAATTGCAGGTTACCAGTCCCACCGCACCGCTAATCACCGAAATGGTTCCGGCAACGGCCGCGCAAATGGGACATGACAGTGCGATAACCCCGGAATAGACCGACAGCGCGCTCGAGTAGAAGCAGACATCATCCTGCGTCGAGCTCTCCTGCGCCACCGGAGATACAACAATCGGACTTACCTCATGATTCGAAGTCCGGAGCACGACCCCGGTTGCCCGCGATTTGGCTGCGAGTTGAAAGAATAGGTTCACGACCTGTGTCTGCCATCTTTGAATGCCGCCGGGCCGGTTGTACTCATCGAGAAATTTCTGGACCCGGTCAGGAGTCACGTTCAGAAGCCGACGGGTATCTTCAACTGAGACCGCAGCACCCGCTAGCGAAAGCTGCGCATAGAGCGCGTGAACCTGCTCATCGGTCGGGCCCGTGTAGCTTCGCAGAAGCTCAGCTTGCTCGGCGATGTGTGCCTGAATTCGCGCGTTGATACCGTTCTCTTCCCAGTGCGCGAACAGAATTCTCAGGGCTACCCCGGCGCCTTGAAAATCACCAGCTGTGGCGTTGCCGGCACGAATACGATTGTATACACGAGCCAGCGCCGACAAAGTCTCCCTCTGGACCGCCCTGTCAGATGGCGGAAAGGGCTCCTGCTGCGCTACTGCAGGAACACTGTAACCCAAGCTGACGAGAGAAATAGACAGCAGCAGACTCAACATGCAACGTATCATCTTCATGGGAATCTACTCGGTAACGATCGGTCGTCACCCGTGGTGACGCGGACAGCCTATCACCCCCCCCTACAATGTCAAGGGAAATATATATTGCTGCGGTGTTACCGTATTTATTATATCCAGTAGTTGCGGTCGAGGGAGCGGTACTGCACGGCCTCGCTGACGTGCTTGGGCTCGATACCGGCCGCGCCGTCGAGGTCGGCAATCGTGCGCGCCACTTTCAGGATGCGGTCGTGCGCCCGCGCGGACAATCCCAGCCGGGCCACGGCGTTTTCCAGCATCTTTTCGCCCTCGGCGGAAATCTGGCAATGTTTGCGGATCAGCTTGGCGGGCATCTGCGCATTGGCAAAAACCTTCCGCTCATCTTTGAACCGCACGAGCTGAGCTTCGCGGGCGCGCATCACGCGTTCCCGAACGTTGCTTGAGGGCTCGGCGGAATGTTCGCCGCGCAGCTCCCGGAATTTCACCGCCGGCACTTCGATGTGGATGTCAATGCGGTCGAGCAGCGGTCCGGAAATTTTCGAGACGTATCGTTGAATCATCGCCGGCGTGCAGTGGCATTCGCGCATCGGGTCGCCGAAAAAGCCGCAGGGGCAGGGGTTCATGGCGGCGGCAAGCATGAACCGGGAAGGAAAAGTCACCGAAATTGCCGCGCGGGAAATCGTCACCACGCCGTCTTCGAGCGGCTGGCGCAACACTTCGAGCACGTTGCGGTCGAATTCCGGCAGCTCGTCCAGAAAGAGCACGCCGTGATGCGCCAGCGAAACTTCCCCCGGGCGAGGAATGGCGCCGCCGCCAATCAGTCCCGCGTCACTGATGGTGTGGTGCGGAGAACGGAACGGCCGCGTGCCTACCAGCCCGCGGGAATCTTCCAGGATGCCGGCGACGCTGTGGATGCGCGTCGTCTCAATGGATTCCTCCAGCGTCATCGGGGGCAGAATCGTGGGAATGCGTTTCGCCAGCATGGTTTTGCCGGCGCCGGGTGGCCCGATGAAGATGATGTTGTGGCTGCCGGCGCAGGCGACTTCGAGCGCGCGCTTGGCGGCGAGTTGTCCGCGGACGTCGCGCAGATCCACCGGATACTGGGCCGCGGCGGCCAGCATCTCGCGGGCGTCTACGCGCACCGGAGTGAAAGATTCAGGCGCATTCATCAAATCCACGGCCTGGGGCAGCGAACGGACGGCGAACACGTCAATGCCTTCGACGACCGCGGCTTCGCGGGCGTTCACCTCGGGCACAACTACGTTGTGCACGCCGCGCTCGCGTGCCGCCAGCGCCGCCGAAAGCGAGCCGCGCACCGGCCGCACACTGCCGTCGAGTGAAAGCTCTCCCAGGCAGATAAACTGCTCGAGCGTCTTGCCGAAAAACGTCCCCTGACAGCCCAGGATAGCGAGGGCCATGGGCAGGTCGAGCGCGGAGCCTTCCTTGCGGATGTCAGCCGGTGCGAGGTTAATGGTGATGCCGTGGGGCGCGGGAAAATCAAAGCCGCAGTTTTTCAGGGCCGCCTTGATGCGCTCGCGGCTTTCCTTGACCGACGCGTCGGGCAGGCCAACCACGGTGAAGTCGCCCATTTTCGCTGAGCCGACGTCCACCTCGACTTCGACGACGTAGGCGTCAATCCCGTAGACGGCGGCGCTGAAGGTCTTGAACAGCATGGCCAGCGGCAAGCCGGCAAGCTCGCGGCGCCCAAGATTAACTCAAAAGCTATAGCCATTCCAGCGAAACGCTCTCTGGAGCGAGCTCCGGCACGACATTTCCCCGGAAAGTGCCGCCCCCGCTTGGTAGAATGAGTCGAGCGCCCGGCGGGAGGTGAGCGATGAGCAAGACGGTTCGCCAGGAAATCCTGCGTCTCGAGCGCGAGCAGGTGCGGGCCTTCAACCGGGGCGACGTCCGCAGCGCGCTGAAGATGTTCGATAAGGACTTCGTCGGGTTCTCTTCCACCAAACACACGCGCATCCGCGGGCAAACCGCGCTAGCGGAAACGTTCCGCTATTACCTGAAACGAGCGCCGAAAGTGACCTACCGCATCGAGCAACCCCTCGTGCAGGTGAACGGGGACTCGGCGGTGGCGACATTTTATTGGACGGTGGGCTTCGGCCGGGGCAGAAAGCTGCGGGGCCGCGGCACGCATGTATTTACCCGCCGGGGCAAGACCTGGCGCGTGCTGCACGAACACTTTTCCCGCGCCCACTGAACCACAGGGCTGCCAACGGAATCGTCCCTGCTGGGGTCATCCGGCGGCAGCGCTGCGCCGAAACGGTTGACGCCGCTGCGGCGCCGGACTACCCTTTCTGCCCACTGGGCGTTTTCATGACAACTTCCCCGCCAAGGGACGAGCTGCGTGCCGCACCGCAGCGGTACTGGGCCGAAGTCCGCGCCCGGTGGAAACACAAGGCCCGCCAGATGGCCGAAGCACTGTGGACCTCGGCCGGCCAGGCATTCGGCCTGGCGCCACTGCGCCGCTGGTGGTGGCGGACGTTCGTCGCACACCCGGCTCCGGCGCTCATTCTCCTGCTGGTAGGCGCAGTCTTTTTCCTGATCGGGGCGGCGCTGACGCTGCGAGTCGTACGCCCGCAGCCGGTTTGGGTGATTGCCCCGTTTGAAGTGCCGGTGGGAGCGAGCCTCGAATTCGGAGTGACCGGCAAGACGGTAGCGAACCTGCTGGCCGACGAGCTGGAGACGGTGGTCACTGCCGCGGAAGAATTCGTGAACCGCTCGCGGGCTTCCGCCGTCGAATCGGTGGTCGAAGAGGCCGGTTTCCTGCGCAGCCCGGTAGGCGGAGGCGGCGAATCCCGCTCACGTGAAACCCGCCAGGCGCTGCCCATGCAAGCGCTGGGACGCATCCAGGATTTGCCGCGCGTCGGGGTGGAGGCGGGCGGCTTTTCCATTGACCAGTTGCTCGCGGAATGGAACCGGTTCCGGCTGAAGCAGTACGTAGTGACCGGCGATGTAATCTTCAGCCAGAACCAGCTGAGACTGCGCACGCGGATGACCGCCACCCGGGTGCTCTTCTGGGAGACCGAGGTGGCCGCTCCCAGTGCCGGCGAGCTAGAGAAGGCCTGCCGGCAACTTGCCACGCAATTGCTCCGCGACCTCCGGCCGGACATCCTGGGACATTTCTACCGCAGCCGGGCTGACACCGAACGCGCCATCGAAGCCTACCACCGCTGGCTGCGTCTGCAGCCGAGTGCCCCGGAAGCTCACCTGTATCTCGGGCTTGCCTATCTTGACAAGAAAGATTACGAGCGCGCGCTGGAAGTGATCCATAAAGCCATGGAGCTTCGCGCGCCCTATCCGGAAGCCACGTTTAGCGAGGCACTGGTGCTGGCGGCCCGAGGCGAGCGGGAAGAAGCCATCGTGCGGCTGCGCGAGGCGGTGCGACTGCGCGACGAGTATCCGGAGGCCTGGGCCCACCTCGGCTACCTGCACCGCGCCGAAGAGAAATATGAAGAGTCGGTGCACTGTTTTCAGAAGGCGTTCGATCTGGACCCCGGGAGCGCCGAGGTCGCCAACAGCCTGGGTGTGACGTATTACCGCAAAGGAGATATGGAGAACGCCCGGCGGCTTTTCCAACGGGCCATCGAGCTGCAGCCCGACTACCTGTTTGCCATCCACAACCTGGCGCTGCTCCACGAGGAGAGTGGTGACCTAGACGGCGCGATTCGCTGGCTCCGCCTGAGCCTGGAATTCCGGCCGGACGACCCGCTCACCTGGCACAGCTACGGGATGGCGCTGCACGAAAAAGGCGATTACGACGCCGCGATTAAAGCCTACGAACGCGCCCTGAAGCTGAAGCCCGATTATGCGCGGGCTTACAACAGCCTAGGTATTTCCTACCGGCGCAAAGGCAATAACGCCAAAGCGCGCGAAGCCTACGAAGCGGCACTCAGAATTCGCCCGCAGTACCCGGACGTGTTGAATAACCTCGGCAATATCTACCGCGCTGAGGGTCAGGTGGACCGCGCCATCAACCTGTACCAAGAGGCGATCAAACTCCACCCGGAGTTTGCTATCGCCCACAACAATCTGGCGCTGGCACTGGATGACAAAGGCCGGCTCGACGACGCCATCGCCCTGCTGGAAAAAGCCGTCAAGCTCGACCCCAAGTACGCGGATGCCCGGCGGGCGCTGGCCTCGCGGCTGGCACGCAAGCAACAGTTCACCGGCGCCGCCGAACAATACCGGATGTTGACTGAACTCGAGCCGGAGAACGCGGGCAACTGGACCCAGATGGGCTACTACCTACGACGGGCGGGACAGTTGGACGGTGCCATTGCTGCTTACGAAAAATCGCTCGAGCTGCGCCCAGACCACGCAGAAACAATGAACAACCTCGCCTTCGCCCTCTACCACAAAAAAGATTTCAACCGCGCGCTGCCCATCGCGCGCCGCTCGCTGGAGCTGAAACCGGACAACGCCCCGGCCTGGGACACGCTGGGTGTCATCCTACTGGAAAAGGGTGAGCTTCAAGAGGCGATGCAGGCGTTGCAGAAAGCGCTCGAGCTCGACCATCGCATGGCCGAGACTCATTACAACCTCGGGCTCGCCTATCGGAAAGCCGGCCGCGCGAGCGATGCCGAACGGGAATTCGACGCCGCGCGCCGCCTCGGCTTCGTCGCTCCTGTACCCACTGCGGCGACATCCAATTGAGAGGGCTCGAGTGCCGCCAGCGGCGGCGCATCCGTTGTAACCGCCAGTCGAACTGAAATTCTGCCGACCGGAACTTCCTCTCCCCGCGGCGACGCTCACTAAAAGTGCTTCTCGGAGTCGAGCAGGATGGTGACCGGGCCGTCGTTGGTCAGCTCAACCTGCATGTGCGCCTGAAAGACGCCCGTCTCGACCTGCGCGCCGAGCGCCCGCAGGGCCCGGACATACTCTTCATAGAGCCGCTTCCCCGCGTCGGGTGGCGCGGCCTGCACGAAGCTCGGCCGGCGCTGCCCACGCGCATCGCCGTACAGCGTGAACTGGCTGATGACCAGCGTTGCGCCTCCAACTTCGAACAGCGAGCGATTCATCTTGCCCTGCTCGTCAGCGAAGATGCGCAGTGTGGCAGTCTTCTCGGCAAGGTAGGCAGCGTCCTGCTCAGTGTCGTCTCTGCCCACACCGAGAAACACCACCAGCCCGAGGCCAATCTCCCCGGTTACACGGCCATCCACAAGGCACCGGGCGCGGTTCACGCGCTGGACCACGGCACGCATTAAACCTCCCTTCTCCGGCCCAGCCTCTCCTTTCAATTATCCACAGGGCAACTGTGGAAGAAACCGCAAAGCGATTTTGCTTCCGGCGGCCTCTGTGCTAGAAACGAGGCTACCCGCTGAGGAGTTGCATCGCCCCTTGAAACTCGCTTTGATTGGCACACACGGCGTCGGCAAGACCACCCTGGCCTTCGAGCTCTGCTCCCTGCTCAAGAAGGCCGAATACAGCGTGGAGCTGGTTACGGAAATGGCTCGCCATTCATCATTTCCCGTAAACGAAGGCACCACGCTCGACGGCCAGCTCTGGATTCTGCACGCGCAGATTGCTGCTGAAATCCGCGCCGCATCGCAGGCCGCGCACGTCATTTGTGACCGCTCAGTGCTCGACAACTATTGCTACCTGATCAACAAATTCGGCCGGCAGTACCACCTGGAGCGCTGGCTCGATTGGTGGATGGGAAGTTACTCGCTGCTGGTTGGCGTCCCGCCTGTGGTTGACGGCATTCCGCCCGATGGCTTCCGCTCTGAAAACCTGGAATTCCAGCACCGCATCCACGAGCTGTTGGGCGAAATGTTGGAAGAACCGCCGTTCCACCGCATCCGTGACAAGGTGATCTGGCTGGAGCGCCGTGAGCGACGCATCTGGGGCGAACGCATCTTCGCGGCGCTCTCCCCGCTGCTCGAAACATCCGTGCGTCCTATTCGCCGCGCCCTCGCCGGCACCTGAGGACAACCGAATCCAATTGATCTCGTCAACGACACAGTTTCACCTGCGCCGTCGCGGCGCGCTCTGGCAGCGCGGGCAATAGTAACTGCTGCGGCCGGCGACAATGACACGGCGAATTTTTGCTTGGCAGCGCAAGCATGGTCGCCCTGCCCTGCCGTAAACGCAGTGCCGCTGCTGATAGCCGCCCGGCGCGCCGGAGGCGTCACGGTAGTTTGAAATGGAGGAACCGCGCCAGCGAATCGCCTCTCGCAACACGCGCTGCACGGCATGGTAAAGCCGTGCCAGCCGCACCCGTCCCAGCCGCGAAGCCTGCCTGGCGGGATGGATGCGCGCGCTCCACAGGCTTTCGTCAGCGTAAATGTTGCCCAGGCCGCGCAGCGTGTGCTGGTCGAGCAGCAAGGCTTTCACCATGGCGCGCCGCCCGGCCAGCCGCGCGCAGAACTCTGCTTCGCTGATTTCCAGCGGGTCGGCACCGAGCGGAGCCACAATTCTCGCCAATTCTTCCGGATCAGCCATTACGATTCTGCCGAAGCGACGGACGTCCGCATAACGCAGCTCGCGGCCGTCATCGAGCGTGAGCACCGCGTGGGTGTGCGGCGGCAGCAGTGCAGTCGCGGGCTGCACAACAAGCTGGCCGGTCATACCCAGATGCACCACCAAGCAGCCGCGGAAGTCGAGGCCGTTCGAGGACACGAGGTCGAGCAGCAGAAATTTCCCGCACCGCCGCACTGCTTCGATGCGGCAGCCGGGCAGGTTTCGTGCGATGCCCGCTGGGTTGTCCATGAAATCAGTCTTTCCGAGCCGCACCGTTGTAATGCGCCGCCCGGGCAACACTGCGGCCAGCCCGCGCGCGACGGTTTCGACCTCGGGAAGTTCCGGCATAACAGGCCCAAAATAGCACACTGGGAGATGTGTCGCTGCCGGCGGTTTTTCCACACCGGCTTTTGCGGAGGCGTGCTTCCCGTGCTAGTTTCACTCATCCAGAGAATGGCCGCCGGAAAGCTCAGATTTGACTGCATCCGCTGAGCAACCGAAAGCGTCCAATAGCACGTCACGCGTGGGATTCTGATTACAGCGAGCGATGGAATATTTTTTGCTGTGTGCCGTGGCGGCCCTGGGATTCGCCAACGGTGCCAACGATAATTTCAAGGGCGTGGCCACGCTGTGGGGGTGCGGCCGCGCGGGCTACAGTCGTGCGCTGCTGTGGGCTACAGCGACGACGCTGCTCGGTTCGGTGCTGGCCATCTGGCTGGCGCGAGGCCTGGTGGCCAAATTCAACGGGTCCAAACTGCTGGTGCTGGACACGGCATCGCAGATTCCGTTTGTGACCGCGGTCGCGCTGGGCGCCGCGCTGACCGTCTTCCTGGCTTCTCGAGTAGGAATGCCGGTTTCCACGACGCATGCGCTGACCGGTGCCCTGGCCGGAGCGGGAGTCACCGCGGCGGGTTTCGCAAACGTCAAGTTTGCGGCGCTGGGCAGCGGGGTGTTGGTGCCGTTGCTGTTTTCTCCGTTGGTGGCTGTGGGCTTCACGATGGCAGTATATCCCGCCGCAGTCTGCCTGGTGCGCCGGCGCGACTGCCTCTGCGTGAATGAGCGGGTTGCAGCTCAGGTCTTGCCTCCCGGCGTGGCAGCGGCAACGGCAGTAGCTCCCGCGCTGCGCTGGGCCGCGACGAAAGATTGCAACACGGGCACTGAAGCGGCGCGCTGGAGCATCAGCAACACCCTGCACTGGGTTTCAGCCGCGGGCATCAGCTTCGCGCGCGGCCTGAACGACACGCCAAAAATTGCCGCGCTGCTGCTGGTGACCTCCGCGTCTTCCGCGCAGATGGGCTTCGCGCTGGTGGCAGCGGTGATGGCCGTTGGGGGCTTGTTGGGTGCAGCGCGTGTGGCACGTACGATGAGCAAGCAGATTACCCCGATGGCCAGCGAAGAAGCCGTCGGCGCCAATCTGGCCGCGGCCGGGCTGGTGACGCTGGCCTCGCTGTGGGCGCTGCCGGTGTCAACCACCCACGTCGCCTCGGGCGGCATCTTCGGCATTGGCCTGCTGCGACGCCGCGAAGCCAACTGGCGGCTGGTTGGGACGATTCTGCTGGCCTGGGTAGCCACACTGCCCAGCGGGGCGCTGCTGGCTTCGCTTGCCTACGTGCTGCTGGCGAGGTAGCGTCGCGAGAAGGGTTTTCAACTGTGGAGGTAGCAACATGGCTCGCAAGAACGGAACCGGAACCTCGACGCTCGACGCCGAAGCGGCCGTCCGGCAACGCTACGAGCGCGCAGCGCGGTCGCGCGAGGCGCAGCTCTGCTGCCCGGTCAGCTATGATCCGATATACTTGGAAGTCATCCCGCAGGAAATTCTGGAGAAAGATTACGGTTGCGGCGACCCGACGCGCTATGTCCGCGAGGGCGACACCGTACTGGATCTGGGCAGCGGCGGAGGCAAGATTTGTTACATTGCCGCCCAGATCGCCGGGCCGAAGGGCCGCGTGATCGGAGTGGACTTCAACACCGAAATGTTGGCGCTGGCGCGGAAGTATCAGCCGGAAATTGCCCGACAACTCGGCTACGACAACGTGATGTTCCTGCGCGGGCGGATTCAGGACCTGGCGCTGCCGCTTGATGAAGTGGACGAATACCTGAGGGCCAACCCGGTGCACTCGAGCGATGATCTGCGGCGGTTCGAAGAGTTTCAGTCACGGCTGCGTGCGGCGGCGCCGCTGATTCCCGATGCATCGGTGGACGTGATCATCTCGAACTGCGTGCTGAACCTGGTGCCGGAAGAGGACCGCGAGCAACTGTTCCGCGAGATGTTCCGCGTGCTGAAGCGCGGCGGGCGCGTGGCCATTAGCGACATTACCAGCGACGAGCCGGTGCCCGAATCGATGAAGCGCGATCCGGAACTGTGGAGCGGCTGCATCGCCGGGGCGTTCCACGAACCGGCGTTTCTGGCCGCGTTTGAGCGCGCCGGATTTTACGGCATTACGCTCGATAACTACGACGCGCAGCCCTGGAAGACGATTCGCGGGATCGAATTTCGAAGTGTGACGGTGACCGCGCGCAAGGGCAAGCAGGGGCCCTGCTGGGAGCACAACCAGGCCGTAATCTATAAAGGCCCGTGGCGGCGTGTCGAAGATGACGATGGGCACAGCTTCGTGCGCGGGCAGCGCATGGCCGTCTGCGAGAAGACCTACCGGCTGATGACCGGCGAACCCTACGCGCTGGACATCATCCCGGTTCCGCCGCGCAAGCCGGTGCGCAAGCCGAAACCATTTGCCTGTGGGCAGAGCGCGCTGCGTTCGCCGGCGGAGACAAAAGGGCGGCGCTATCGCAAGACTATCAACGCTGAGGCAACCTGCGGGCCCGGCTCCGGCTGCTGCTGAAGATTCCGGCGCATTGCTTCTCGGAGACCTCTGCCTTTGCGTCTCCTGGGTGTCAGATTCTTGGTGTTTTCAACGCTGGACGCGCGGTCACAGAGGCACAGACAGCAGAGGGAGGAACTGAATGGAGACGTACTATCACCCGCAGGATTTGGGCAGATTCGCTGAGATGGGCAAGGGCAACGCCGAGCTGTGGGAAAAGTTCAGCGCCTATTACAGCGCGGTCTTCGCCGAAGGTACGCTGACCGAACGCGAAAAAGCACTGATTGCGCTGGCCGTGGCCCACGCGGTGCAGTGTCCCTACTGCATTGACGCCTACACGCAGGCCTGCCTGGAAAAAGGCTCGAACATCGAGGAAATGACCGAAGCCGTGCACGTGGCCTGCGCAATTCGCGGTGGCGCTGCGCTGGTACACGGCGTGCAAATGCGCAACGTCGCACAGAAACTTTCGATGTGAAGCCGCAACGTCGCATCATCCTGAGTCCCGGCGAGCCAGGACGAAGAATCTCAACCTCGAATGGATGAGACTCTGCGGGCTGGCAAGGGGCGCCGGCCCTGAGCATGCCCGAGCCAAGATTTTTGAGACGAAGAAATGGCCACTGTCGTTCGAACCACCCAGAGCCTGAAAGCGCGCGGAAGCGGGCTGGCTACCGCCGCCGAACAGCTGCGCGTGCTCTCGACGCCAAACGGCTTTCCACCGTTTGCGCAGAAAATGAGCGAGGCGGGGCTGTTCCCACTCCATGCCACGGGCATCACCATCTTTCAGATTAACGTTGGGAAGCTGTGTAACCAGACCTGCGCGCACTGCCACGTGGACGCCGGCCCCGATCGCAAGGAGATCATGACGCGTGAGATTGCCGAGCTCTGCATCCGCGCGCTCGCGCAGACCGACATTCCGACCGTGGACATCACCGGTGGTGCGCCGGAGCTGAACCCGAATTTCCGCTGGCTGGTCAAGCAGGCTCGCGCGCTCGGCCGGCACGTGATTGACCGCTGCAACCTTACCGTGCTGCTGGTTCCTTCACAGGCTGACCTGGCGGAGTTTCTTGCCTCGCACAAAGTGGAGGTCTTCGCTTCACTGCCCTACTTCCGGGCGGCACAGACCGACGCGCAGCGCGGCCTCGGCGTGTTCGACAAATCCATCGAAGCGCTTCGGCGTCTGAACGCATTAGGCTATGGAAAAGAGGGCAGCGGGCTGCGGTTGAATCTGGTCTTCAATCCGGTGGGCGCGTTTCTGCCGCCGAAGCAGGAAGCGATCGAAAAGCAGTTCAAGCGCGAGCTGGAGCGACAGTTCGGCGTCATTTTCAACCATCTTTATACGATTACGAATATGCCCATCAGCCGGTTTCTCGAATTTCTGCTGGTTACCGGGAACTATGAAGATTACATGCGGCGCCTGGTAAACGCGTTCAATCCGGCTGCCGCGGCCGGCGTGATGTGTCGCTACACGCTTTCAGTCGGCTGGGATGGCACTCTGTACGACTGCGACTTTAATCAGATGCTCGAACTGCCCACCGGCCACGGCACGCCGCGCCACATCCGTGAATTTGATCCGGCAAAGCTCCACATTCGCCGCATCGTCACCGCCAACCACTGCTACGGCTGCACGGCCGGCGCCGGCTCTTCCTGCGCCGGAGCGACAGCGGGAAAATAGAGAAGGCGGTCCCTCCAGAGTGCGCGACAGAACCGCCCCTCGATGCCGCATGGTTTCAGGCTACTTGTGGAAGTCGGGGTAGGCGGGCTTTTGGTGCTGGGGCAGAGGACTTTTGCGCAGCGCTTCCAGCACCACCTCAATGGCGCGTTCGAGTTGCGGGTCCTTTCCCTGCCGCCACAGCGCCGGGTCAAATTCGACCTCGATATCTGGCGCCACACCGTGGTTTTCGACGTCCCACGTCCCGTTTGGATTCCAAAACGCCACGCGAGGCGAGGTGACGAAACCTCCGTCGAGCAGCGGCGGATAATCGTAGATGCCGACCAGTCCGCCCCAGGTGCGCTTGCCAACCAAGGGCCCGACGTCGGCCGCACGGAAGTACCAGGGCATCGCATCGCCGCCCGAGCCGGCGAATTCGTTGATGATCATCGCCTTCGGCCCGTAGATCGAACCGAGCGGCGTCGTGAAGTCGGCGCCCTCGCGCGTCGTCCAGTAGTTCAGCAGCGGCCGCCGCATGTAGTCGATGATGTAGTCAGCCGCGGTACCGCCGCCGTTGAAGCGCTCGTCAATCACGGCACCCTGCTTGTCGGTTTGCGAGAAGTAGTAGCGATTAAAGTTCGTGTAGCCCGCGCCAGCCGTGTTCGGGAGATAGACGTAGGCCAGGCGGCCGCTGCTGAGTTGATCCACCTTGCGGCGGTTTTCTTCAATCCAGGCCAGGTTGCGCAGGCCGGTTTCGCTGGCCACCGGGACGACAGTCACTTCACGCGAATCAGTGCCGTCCGGATTCGGACCCACGCGGATGACCACCGCCTTGCCTGCGGTGGCTTCGAAAAATGCGTAGATGTTGTCCGCCGCAGTCAGGTTGCGGCCGTTCACTTCGAGCAGGTATTCGCCGGCTTTCACGTTGACCCCCGGCTGGGTGAGCGGCGCGCGGAGTTGCGGGTTCCAGTTTTCACCGGTGTAGACGCGGGCGAAGCGGAAGCGGCCGTTTTCAATCAAGTAATCGGCGCCGAGCAGCCCGCCGCCCACCTGCGGAGGCTGGGGCAGGTCGCCGCCGGCGATGTACATGTGGCCGACCGACATCTCACCGAGCATGTCGCCAAATAAGTAGGTCAGGTCCGCGCGGTGGGCGACCCCGTCAAGAAACTTCGCGTAGTTGCGTTCGGCGGCGCGGATGTCGTACCCGTGGTGGTTGGGGTCGTAGAAAAAGTCCCGCTGGATGCGCCAGACTTCGTGATAAATCTGGCGCCATTCGGCACGCGGGTCCACGCGGACCTCCATCAGCTCCGTGTTCAGGGCGCCTTGGCCCGGCTTCGGCGGCTGGGCCGTACCGGCGATATACCAGCGCGAGCCTTGTGCATAGAGAAGCTTTTCACCGTCAGCGGAAATGTCGAACGCGCTGATATTGTCGAGGAACTTATCCAACTTGCGTTTTTCGAGGTCGAAGCGGTGCAGCGTCGCGCCCTCGGCGCCAAACCCTGGCACCGGAGCAGCTTCGGCGAGAAACAGGATACCGCTCTTGCCCGCCTGCATCCCGACGTAGTTCCGCGCAGGAATCGGCAGCGCAAGAATGCGCTGGCTAATTCCGTCGAAGTCAATTTCGACTCTAGCCTGTTCCTTCTTCTCCTGGCCCGCTTCGGTTTTCTGCTGCGCCTCGGGCTTTTGGCCAGCGGTGGCTCCGCCTTCGGCAGGTTTCGGCTCCTCCTTCTTTTCCTCTTTGACTTTCTCCTCGTCGCTCTGGTGGGCGAGCGGCGAAGGCAGGTCCTTGCGCAGCACGGTGATGTACACACTGCGCGAAACCGGCCGATTGAAGCTCGACATATCGAGCCAGCCGATGGTCGGGCCATAGTCGGTGCTGGCTGTGAAGTACAGGTGCTTGCCGTCTTTGTCAAACTGCGCGAAGCGGCAATCGCTCATCCCGTCAGTCAGTTGCGTGGCCTTGCCGCTTTCGAGCGAATAGACGAACACGGCGCGCAGGTGATTGCGAAGCTGGCGCGTGTAGGCAATCCAGCGGCTGTCGGGCGACCACGCCGGGTCGAGCGTTCGGAACGGCTTGTCGTACAAATCGGTGTCCACTTTCACCGGCGTACCTGTTTCGATGTTCACGTACCAGAGGTTCAGTCGCTTGTCGTGGTAGGCGATTTTCTTGCTGTCCGGCGACCACACCGGCGAATAGAAGTACGACGGCGGCTGGCCCAGCGAAATGCGCTTCAGCTCTCCGAGACCACTCTGCTCTTTAAGGTGCAGCTTATACTCGCCCGACTCGTCGGAAAAGTAAGCGATCCACTTCCCGTCGGGCGACCACGCCGGGTACCGCTCGGCCGCGCCGGCGGTTTGCGTCAGGTTGCGGACGTCACCCTTCTCGGCCGGCACGGTGAGGATTTCACCGCGCGCTTCAAACACCGCGCGCTGGCCGGTGGCCGATATTGCCGCTGAGGTGATGTTGTCCCCGACCTTCTCATAGCGCGGGCGCACCCCCGAAAAGTCGCCGCGCACGCGGATGTCGAGCTTGCGCAGCCGGCCGCTCTCCAGATCGTAGAGGCCAAGCGAGCCGAGCTGCTCGAGGACAATAGCTCCGGGCCCGGCCGAAGCGGAAAGAATGTCGCTACCCGGATTGCGGAAAACCTGGCTGATGTTCTTCGTGCCCGTGTTGTAGGTGAATAGCGAGGTGCGCCCGGCACGGTCGGAAAGAAAATAGATGCGATTGCCGACCCACATCGGTGTGTGGTCGTTCGAGTCTTTGCGCGGAATCTGCTCGACCGAAGAATCCGAAAGTCGTGCGATCCAGATCGGCGAAGCGCGGCCACCGCGGTACCGCTTCCAAGCGATAAACACTGTGGGCGCTCCGGCGCGATTCCAGAAGGGAACATAGGCCAGCCGCGTGCCATCGGCGGAATAAGAACCCTGCTCGCCCATCGGCAAGGGCAACTGCTCGGGAAACCCGCCTTCGCTCGAAATCGTAAACAGGCGGTTGAAGCCAGCATAGCTGTTGCGGCTGGAACGGAACAGAATCTTGCGGCCGTCGGGCGTCCAGCCGACCACAGTGTCAGCGGCAGGATGAAACGTCAGTCGCCTTGGCACACCGCCCGCAGCGGGCACGACGTACACATCGGTGTTCCCGTCATACTGCCCCGTGAAAGCGACCATGTTGCCGTCAGGAGAAAACACCGGACCGAATTCGAGACCCACTCCAGTCGTCAGCCGGATAGCGTCGCCGCCTTCGCGGCCGACGAGCCACAGGTCTCCGGCATAAACGAACACAATGTGTGTGCGGCTGAGCGTCGGGCTTTGCAGCAACAGCGGAGGCTCATTCTCTGCAGCAAACGTCGCCGCCAAACAGAGCAGCACGAATGTCGCAATCAGAACTGCGCTTAGGAAAGGCTTAGAGTTCATGACAACTCCTTTTCCGAGATCTGGGCGGACAACCTTGACACTGTGGCGAAGACGCCGCGCTCGCACAAGGCACTGCGCTGCGTGCCAAGACTGTTCGACGAACCTCCAAAGAAAAAGTTTGCACCGCAAGAGCAAGTTCGATTCTGCGGCCGTCACTCCGGCAGAATCGCAAACACGCGCACCGGTCCGCCGGAGCCTCCTTCAAGTTTCATCGGCGCAGCGATCAGAAACGCGCCGGCCTCGGGCAGAGTGCTCAGGTCGGCCAGATTCTCCAGGTGAAACAGGTCGGCGCCGTGCGAGAGGCGGTGCGCTGCGAACGTCTGCGAAGGCCCGTGGTCAATACTGAGTGTGTCAATGCCCAGCCCGCTCACTCTTCGCTGAATCAGCAGGCGGACAGATTCGACGGAAAAACCCGGGAAGTGCATCACCCCGGCGGAGTCCATATTTCGGTACGCCACCTCATCCGGCCAGCGTGCCGACCAGCCGGTGCGCAGCAGAACGATCGAACCGGGTGGAATCGTTCCGTGCGCGGCTTCCCAGTGTTCGACGTCTGCGGGCGTGAGAAGATAGTCGGCGTCAGCATTCGCTGGCACGGAAACATCTATTACCACGGCGGGGCCGAACAACCGCGCGGGCGGAATCTGGTCCACTGTGGTCCTGCCGGGCGGAAAATGCACAGGGGCGTCCATGTGCGTGCCGAAATGCTCGAGCGTGCAGAAGCTGCGGCTGAAATAACCGGCCTGCTCGGCACGCGCCTGAATACGCACTTCAAACGGTTTCGCGTCGCCCGGCCATGCGGGGATGCGTTCGCTGTGCGCGTGCGAAAGGTCCACTACGCGAATGCGGCCTTGCGGGATGCCGCTGAGTATATCAGCGGGAGTTAACCGCAGCTCCGGCTGAGGCTGCTGCGCGCCGCCGCAACCCGCCAAGATAACGCAGAAAAGGAAACCAGAAACGACACGCATCGCACATCCTCCCACCGAGACGGGAACTGTGGCTTCAACAGCGCGCTCCGACTACGTTCGCGCACTTTCCCATCTTCACTGCTTCTTGTATCCTGGCCCGCGAACGACCCTGCCCGGCGTGGCGCCCGTGTGTTCCCCGTCACGCAGCACCTGCGTGCCGTTGACGAACACGTGCACCATGCCGGTGGCGTACTGATGCGGATTCTCGAATGTGGCGTGGTCCTGGATTTTAGCGGCATCAAACACAGCGATATCGGCGAAATAGCCCGGCTTCAGCAGACCGCGCTCTTGGATTTTCAGATTGCCCGCCGGAAGTGAAGTCAGCCGGCGAACGGCTTCTTGCAGCGAAATCAATTTTTCTTCGCGGACATATTTCCCCAGCAGCCGTGCAAAGTTACCGTACGCGCGCGGGTGCGGATGAGAATCTAGCACACGGCCTTCGGCGGCAAGCGAACCGGCGTCAGAACCGAAGCTGACCCATGGCAACGGAATCTGCTTGCGAACGTTTTCCTCGGTCATCAGAAAATACACGGCGCCGACTCGGGTGTCGTCTTCAATGACCAGGTTCATTGCCGTGTCGGCGGGATGCTCGCCGCGCATCTTCGCGACTTCCGCCAGGGTTTTTGCGGTAAATTTTTCGCGCAAATCCTGATTGCGGAAGCCGACCAGCAAGATCCGCTCGGGCCCAGCTTCAACAAAAAAGTTTTCCCACTTATCGGTGGGCGTCAGCATTTCTCGCTTCACCCGCGCGCGGATTTTCGGGTCGCGCAGCCGGCGGACCCATGCGTCGTGGCCGCCTTCCTGCACCCAGGGCGGCATGGTAGCGTTCAGCCCGGTGGCCCCGGCGATGTAGGTGTACATGTCGGCAGTGATGTGCAGGCCGTCGGCGCGCGCCTTTTCCACTTTGGCGATAGCGGCGTCCATCTTTCCCCAGTTTGATTTTCCCGCCGCCTTCAGGTGGTAGATTTCAGCACGGATGCCGGCTTCGCGCGCGATGGTAATGAGCTCATCTATTGCTTCCAGCAGCCGGGGGCCTTCGCTGCGCATGTGCGAGATGTACATGCCGTCGTACTCTGCGGCCACTTTGCACAGCTCAATCAGTTCGTCGGTCTGGGCATAGAACGACGGCGCATAAATTAGCGAGGAACCGACCCCGAGCGCACCTTCCTCCATGGCCTGCCGCACAAGCGCGCGCATGCGGTCGAGCTCTGCTTTTGTCGGCGGACGATCGTCGTAGCCGACTTCGTGGATGCGCACGGTGGTGGCGCCGACAAACGAGGCCACATTGGGCGCGATGCCCTTGCGTTCGAGAAATTCCAGGTACTCGCCCAGCGTCGTCCAGGCGATTTCGTAACTCTGCTCGCCCATGCGCTCGCGCTGTTCTTTCTTCATGGCCTCGCTTAACGGGCCCATAGACCAGCCTTCGCCGAAAACTTCCAGCGTGACGCCCTGCTTGATATCGCTCATCGAACGACCGTCGTGGATCAGCGATTCGGTAGCCCAACTGAGCATGTTGATGAAACCGGGCGCGACGGCCAAGCCGGCGATGTCAATCTCCGTTCTGGCCCGTGCTTCCCCGAGATTGCCAACCGCAGCGATGCGGTCGCCGCGAATGGCGACATCGGCCGTCACCGGTGCGTTGCCGCTGCCGTCGTACACAGTGCCGTTGCGCAGGATGATGTCAAAGGTTTCGGCTGACCGTGTCCCGGTCTTGCACGCCGTTCCGAGCAGGCACACAGCCAACACAAGAAAGAAAATCAGTCGACGAGAAGTGTTCATGGCACGCGTATGGTACTAAAGCGATCTGCGCGTGGCCAGCCCGCATTTCTAACGAGGGCAGTTGTGCAGGAAGGCAGGCACCGCAACGCCTGTCACGCTGAGCTCGTCGCGCTCTGCGAGATGGTGGAAGAATCTTGACACTGCTTTAACACAGAGCGTGATGCGCCAGACGATCCTTGCCGGGAGCGTACTCAAGGTGCAACAAGGCTGTCTTAAAGAGTTGCGGCTCGAGGCGACTGAAGAGAATGCTGTGTGGTGCGTGAGGCTCGATCTTCAACTCTCAATTGCACGGATCTTCTACGGTGAATTTCGAGTGTCCATTCTTCAGGGCAATGGAATGCCGAGCTGCGGGAAGATGCCGACCATTTTCAGGATGGCTTCGTATTCGGAATCGCTGACCGGCGAAACGGTCGCGCGGACGTCTTTCAGAAATTTCAGCGTGCGGAGGTCTCTGTTCTGCTTCAGTTCAGCCAGTGGGATCTGCCGGGGCAGGCGTTCGACGGCGCGCAGGTCAATCGTCAGGCTCTTGCCGGAAGCATCGAGCGGATCGGGATACGGCTCGCGGGTGACTTCGGCGATGGCGTAGATGGCGCGCTCCGGCGCGCCGTGGTAACAGAGCACGCGGTCGCCCCGGCGCACCTGTCGCACCCGCCGCAGAATGCCGGGCTTGATGCCCGCGCCGCGCCACATCTCCTTGCCCTTCACAAAGAGCGTGTCCCAGTGATACTGGCGCGGGTCCACGGCGAAAATCCAGTGCCGCCGTTTCTTCAAGGGCCTGCTCACGCGCACCCCCGCATTCCGGAGCACTATACACGCGCGTGCGCATCGTCGGGAGTGAATTTGCCAATGAAAAAACAGCCGTCAGCGGGAACCGGCGGGGCAAATCTGACTCCTGATTTGACTGCGTGGGTCAGCCGCAATCCACCCACACGTCTTCGCCGCGGACCTCGACCGGGTAGCATTGCACGCCGACCGAAGGATTCACCGTGCTTTTACCCGAAGTGACGTCGTATTGCCAGCCGTGCCAAGGACAGGTGACTACTTTCCCGTTCAGTTCACCCTGCCCGAGCGGTCCGCCGCGGTGCAGGCAGGTGTTGTCTATGGCGTAGAAGGTGCCGTCCACGTTGGCCAGCGCGACGGTTTTTCCGTTCAATTGCAGCTCGGCCACCGAACCCGGCGGAACTTCGTTTTTCTTCACCGCACGCAGAAAGGCCATGCTCCGCTCCTTTGTACGAATAGGTGGGGTACCGCAGGTCCGACTCAGTGCGGCTGGGGCGTCTGCGCCACCATCACACCGCGCTTGAACTCTTCGACCATGCCCGGCTCAAGCCGCACCTCCGTGGGTCGCCGCGCCAGCGACATCTGGTCAATTTTGTCCTGCAATTTCAGCAGCGCGTAGAACAACCCTTCGGGCCGCGGCGGGCAGCCGATCACGTAAACATCCACCGGCACCACCTTGTCCACACCCTGTAACACCGAATAGACATTGAACGGGCCGCCGACGCTCGAACAGGCACCCATCGAAATGCACCATTTCGGGTCAGGCATCTGGTCCCAGACGCGCTTCAGTACCGGCGCCATTTTCAGGGTCACGGTCCCGGCCACAATCATCAGGTCGGCCTGGCGCGGGGAGGGCCGGAAAACCTCGGCGCCGAATCGCGCGATGTCGAACCGCGAAGTGGACGACGCGATCATCTCAATGGCGCAACAGGCCAGGCCGAACGTCAGCGGCCAGATGGCGGACTTTCGCGCCCAGTTGAAGACGTAGTCCACCGTCGTAATCATGAAGTTCTTCTCGAACCGGTTGTCCAGAGCTCCCATAAACCCCTCGGCGCGATGCTTCGTTTTTCAGTATAGCCGCCGGCTTGCGGGGCGTCAAACCGCCCGCAAAGTTTAGCATTCCAGCGACTTTCCGGCACGAGCATCATCGAAGTGCAGGAGAGAATCCTGATTGCATGGGAGGCAGAAAATGAACGTCTTCATCGCTGGCGCCACCGCCTGCGCACCACCAAATCTAGCAGAGGACTTCTTCCGCCATGTGCGCCGTTACCTCAGCCGCTTCCCCGGTCGTATCGACGCCGCGCATAGTGAGCAGGTACTGGGCGGTTTCCTGCTGGCGGCGGAAAGGATGCACGCATCAAATCCATCACTCGGAGCACCCCACCCTTTCGACAGAAACGCTGGACAGTGCCTCGCCCCACCCCCCTTGACATACTCCTCTCCGTTCGCGTACACGGAACCACATAGTTGAGTTGCAGCGAGCCTCCTCGGACGCCACCCGATCCGGCATTCTGGAGCGGTGGCGCATGCAGGCGCTTCGATCATGGACCTTGCCGAGAAGTTCCGTATGACCCTCACGGGCATGAAGAAGCACGTCGTTGTCTTGGAGCAGGCGGGGCTCGTCACGAAGGAAAAGGCCGGGCGTGTGCGGAAGTGCAAGCTCGGCTTGCGCCGGCTGGAGAAAGGGGCGGCATGGATCGAGAGGTACCGCCAGCTCTGGGATGCACGCTTCGACGAGTTGGACAGGATCGTCGAGGAGTTGAAACGGGAGAAAAGAGTCGATGGAAGGAGAAAAGGAAAGTGAGCCCAACCCCATGAAGAACCCCACGACGGTAGAACGAAAGTCTGAGCGTGAGCTGGTCGTCACGCGCACCTTCAACGCCCCTGCGCACATCGTGTATGAGGCCTGGACCAAGCCGGAGCTGTTCAAGCGGTGGTGGGTACCGAAGTCGTTTGGACTGTCCCTGTTTTCCTGCGAAATGGATGTTCGCGTAGGGGGGCACGTACCGTTTGGTGTTAAGCGCCTCTCCGGAGCCTATGGCGTTCTTCGGCAGGTATATCGAAGTGATGCCGCCCTCGCTCATCGTCTGGACGAATGAGGAGAGCGCTGATGGGCCCGTTTCCACGGTGAACTTCGAGGAAAAGGACGGCAAGACGCTGCTGGTCCTGCACGAACTCTATCCTTCCAAGCAAGCCCTCGACGACGCCATCGCCTCCGGCAGCACGGGCACGAGCGGGGCGGCCGAGCAGTTCGAACTGTTGGGCGAGCTTCTCGTCACCTTGGTGAGACCATGAGAAAGCCCCGACCTAAGCTTGAAGCCCAACGCGAAACGGGCGCAAAGCTGATGGACGCCATGACCGGCAAGGCGACCGCAGCGAAGTCCGCCCGGCCTTGGAGAATGCGTATTTGTGGATTGCTGGTCCTCGTTGCCGCGGCCTTTTCCGTGTCCGCACAAACGACGTCGGCGGGAGGACAAGCCATGCGCACACCGGAATCGAAGGGTTATGCCAAAGTCAACGGCGCGGAGTTGTACTACGAGGTTCACGGTGACGGCCCTCCCCTGATGATGCTGCACGGGGGGCACTCCTTCGGAGATGTTCGGTGCGCCGCTGGCGGAAATGGCCAGGACGCACAAAGTCTTCGCGATACATACCCGGGGCCACGGTTTGAGCAAGGATAGCAGCCGACCGTGGTCGTTCGAGGTCTTCGCCGACGACGTCGCCGCACTGATGGGTCAGCTCGGCATCAAGAAGGCCAGCGTGATGGGGTATTCAAGCGGCGCTGCCGTCGCGCTTCAGACCGCGACCCGCCATCCCCAACTCGTCGACAAATTGATTGTGATCTCGACCGCGTTTCGATCAGACGGCTACTACCCGGAGGTCCTCAAGGCCTTCGCGGAGATGCCCTCGGCAGCGCCGATGCTAGCGGCCGAGGTGAGCAAAACGCCGCTCGCATCACTTTATCCGTCCGTGACTGGGAAACGATGTTCAGCAAGACAGGTGAGCTCGCCAATCGAAGCGTCGATTGGTCGGCCGCCGTCGCCGGCATCAAGACGCCGACACTGCTCATGTTTGCTGATGCCGACAGTATTCGCCCCGAACACATCGCGGAGTTCTACAAACTGTTGGGCGGCGGACAACGCGACGCCGGCCTCGACGGATCGCTGCGATCCCCAAACCGCCTAGCGATCATCCCGAACACGACGCACATGACCATCCTCGGCTCTGCGGCTCTCACGCAATTTGCATCGGCGTTCCTGAAATCCCAGTAGCACGACGTTGATCCGCAGCAAGGGACCACGCCCCCGGACGGCTTCGCGCGTCCCGTGGAGCGAATCTCGCGTCCCACTCAGCGTGCGCTTTGGCTCTTGACTCGTCTTGCAGGCAGAGACGCGGGTGAACTGGAGAGATTCCGAAATGCGTCGGCCAAGATGGAAGATCATCACCGCGGGCTTCTGCTTTCCCTGGCACAGCGCCTAGCTGCGCGTGGTGCTTCGCAAGCCAGATGACGCAAGAAGTGTATTTAGCTGGAGATGGGCGGACACCGGGGAACTCCGGTGGCAGCCGATCTGAGCCTAGGCGGCCTCGGGCGTCACCTCCTTTGGCAAAGAGTTCGGGCTGGTAGAGGAACCGGATTCGGTTCCCACCGACGATACACGCGGT